>Ga0207683_10000153_pt1 | contig 57625 bp, 47 predicted proteins | sample KBSM73metaG_FD_184333 | JGI IMG/M metagenome (GOLD analysis project Ga0207683, IMG submission 184333) | Miscanthus rhizosphere microbial communities from Kellogg Biological Station, Michigan, USA - KBS M7-3 metaG (SPAdes) (version 2) | ecosystem: Host-associated > Plants > Roots > Rhizosphere >...
CGCGCGCCCGCGGGCAGGACCGGCCCCTCGGCCTCGATCAGGTGCCAGCCGAACTGGGACTTCACCGGTTGGGAGACGACACCCTGCCGGATCGTGAAGGCGACGTCGGCGAACGGCTTGACGAGATTCGTCTTGCTGGCCTCGCCGAGCTCACCGCCGCTCGACTTGCTGCCGGTGTCCGTCGAGTACTGCTTCGCGAGCTCGCCGAACTTCGCGTCCGAGGACTCGAGCTGCGCGTACAGCTGGTCGGCGAGCGCCTTGTCCTTGACCAGGATGTGACGCAGCTTGCGGCGCTCCGGCAGCGCGTAGGTGGTCGCCTTCTCCTTCTCGTAGCGAGCCTTGACCTGCGCGTCCGTGACGTCGGGCGCCTTTGCCACCTTGTTGGCCGCGGCCTGCGCCAGCAGCTTCGTCTCCGTGCGGCTGCGGAACAGCGCGCGCGTCATGCCGGTGCTCTTGAACTCGGCGTTGACCTTGGCCTGGTCGATCGTGCCCGCGGTCTTGCCGGGGAAGGCATTCGAGAGGCTCGCCTTGACGGCCGCATCCACGGCGCTCGGCTTCACGGTCACGCCCAGGTTCTTCGCCCATGCCCGCAACTCTGCGTCGTGAGCGAGCGACTCCAGCGCGCGTGCCCGCAGGGAGACCCACTGGTCGGTGCCCGGTTCGGGATACGACGTCTTGAGCGACAGCCTTGCGATGTTCATCGTGGTCTCGAGCTGCGGGACCGTGATGTCCTGACCGTCGACGACTGCCACCGCCCCGGCCGGCACGTCGCTGCCCGAGCCGCTGCTGCCACCGCAGCCGGCCAGCAGGGCGGCGCCCACCAGGCCGGCGCTCAGAGCAACTCCTGCGGCCGAGCGTCGCATCAGCCGGTCGTGGTCGCGGGCGCCGCAGTCGTGGCCGCGGTGCTCGTCGTCTTGGCGGGGGCAAAGCCCGCCGCGTAGCGCACGTTCTTCTCGAGCTTCTTCTGGAAGGTCGTGAACCACTTGTTGGCGTAGGCCTGCTTCTTGGTGTTGAGCAGCTGCGTGCGGATCGTCGCCTTCAGCTTCGCGTCGAGCGGCTGCTGGGATGCCGGGACGGTGTCGGCCGTGGCCTCGATCACGTGCCAGCCGTAGCTGCTCTTGACGGGCTTCGCGACCTTGCCGGTCGGGATGCTGAACGCCACCTTGTCGAACGTCGGGACGGTCTGGCCCTTCTGGATCGTGCCCAGCTTGCCGCCGGTCTTCTTGGAGCCCGGATCGATCGTGTACTTCGCCGCGAGCGTCGCGAACTGCGCGTCGCTGGTGGCGAGCTCCGAGTAGATCTTGTCGGCGAGGGCCTTGTCCTTGACCAGGATGTGGCGCACGGCGCGGCTGGCCGGCGTGGCGTAGTTGGCCTTGTTCTTCTTGTAGTAGTCGGCGATCGCCGCGTCGGAGACGGCGATGTTCTTTGTCAGCTTCGCGTAGATCGCCTGGCGCAGGAGGCCGTCCTTGATGTTGTCGATGACGTTGGCCTCGCTGGTGTGGTTGTCGGTCAGGACCTTCTTCCACTTCGCGTCGTCGACCTTGCCGTTGGCGCCCTTGGCGTACTGCAACTCGAGCTTCTGGAGGCTCGAGTCGATGTCCTTCTGCTTCACGGCGACCTTCAGCTGCTTGCCCGCGACATCGAACTCGGCCTGCTGCACGAGCTGGGCCACGAAGCTCTGCTGCAACTGCTTGCGCGCCGCCGTGCCCGGCTTGGGACAGGCCTTCTTCGCGGCCTTGTACTGCACGCACACCTGTGCCAGGAGGTCGTCGAGCTTTGCCTTCGGCACCGTCTCGGTGCCGACGACGGCAACGGCGGTGGTCGGCAGCTTGTCGCTGTCGGAATTGGAGCTACCGCCGCACGCGCTGATGAGCAATGCAGTGGAGCAGAGGGCGAAGCCGGCAAGCGGCACGCGGAGACGACCGGACAGATGCATGGGACAGCCTTGTGAGTAAATCGCTTGGGCTCAACGGCGCGGGGAGCGTGTGCTCCCCCGTTCGGGTGAGCCACCGCGCCTCATCTATAGCAGTAGCGGCGCCCGCCATCTACAGCATTGACGGCAATGGCGCCCGTCGCAATACCTGCAGAAGCCGCTTCACCGAGGCTTAACGAGGTCTCCGAGAGTGTCCGTGAGGGCGATCACCTGGGCCAGAGGGCGTTCCGGCGAGAGCGGAAGGCCGATCTCGCCGGCCGCGGCGTTGTAGAGCACTCGACCGTGCCGCTCGCGCAACTCGCGCAGGTCGGCCGGGCCGAGTGTGATGCGGGCGAGCGACGCACGCGCGCCCCGCACCGTCAGCGAGTCCGCGCCGAGCGCGGCCAGCTTGATGCGCGCCTCCTGGGCCAGGATCAGGTTCTCGACCGGCTCCGGGGGCTCGCCGAAGCGGTCCGTGAGCTCGATCTGGATGTCGCGCAACTCGTCGACGCTCTCGGCCAGGGCGATGCGACGGTGGACGTCGAGCTTGGCGGCCTCGTAGGCGACGTAGTCGGCCGGCACGTAGGCGTCCAGGGCGAGGTCGAGGCGTACGGGGCGCATGAGCGCTCCGCGGTTGCCGCTGAGCTCGGCCACGGCTTCCGCGAGCAGGTCGCAATACAGCTCGAATCCGACGGCGGCGACATGCCCCGACTGCTCGTCGCCGAGCAGGCTGCCCGCACCGCGCAACTCGAGATCGCGGAGCGCCACGCGATAGCCCGAGCCGAGCTCCGTGTAGTCGGCCAGCGCGGCCAGGCGCGCGCGCGCCTCCTCCGAGAGCTCGCTTCCGTCGGGGTACATGAGATAGGCGTGCGCGGCGTTCTCGCCACGGCCGACGCGGCCCCGGATCTGGTACAGCTGCGCGAGGCCGAGCATGTCGGCGCGCTCGATCACGAGCGTGTTGACCTGCGGGATGTCGAGTCCGCTCTCGATGATCGTGGTCGCGACCAGCACGTCGAGGTCGCCACGCAGGAACTCGACCATCGCCTGCTCCAGCGCGCGGTCGTCCATCTGGCCGTGGCCGACGCCGACGCGCGCCTCGGGCACGAGCCGCCGGATCTTCTCGGCAGCCTCGTGGATCGTCTCGACGCGGTTGTGCAGGTAGAAGACCTGCCCCTCGCGACCCAGCTCCCGGCGGATGGCCGCGGCCACGAGGGTCTCGTCGTACTCCGCGACGTGCGTGCGGATCGGCTGGCGGCCACGCGGAGGCGTCGCGATCACGCTGATATCGCGCAACCCCGCGAGCGACATGTGCAGCGTGCGCGGAATCGGAGTGGCCGACATGGAGAGCGCGTCGACCTCGAGCCGCAACTGCCGCAGCAGCTCCTTCTGGCGCACGCCGAAGCGCTGCTCCTCGTCCACCACGATGAGCCCGAGCTGTTTGGGGATCACGTCGCGCGAGAGCACGCGATGGGTGCCGATCAGCACCTCGATCTTGCCCTCGGAGAACTCCCGCAGCGCCTGCTTGACCTCGGCGGCATCGCGCATGCGGGAGACGGCCTCGACGCGCACCGGGAAGTCGCGGAAGCGGTCGCGGAACGTCTGCAGGTGCTGCTGCACGAGCAGGGTCGTGGGAGCGAGCACGAGCACCTGGCGACCCGAGATGGCGACCAGGAACGCCGCGCGCATCGCGACCTCGGTCTTGCCGAAGCCGACGTCGCCGCAGATCAGGCGGTCCATCGGCTGCTCGCTCGTGAGATCCTCGAGCACCTCGTCGATCGCTCGCCCCTGATCCTCGGTCTCGGTGTAGGCGAACGCACGCTCCATGCGCTCGAGCCAGCCCTCCTCGTCGTCGTAGGGCGGGCGCGAGCGGGTCTGGCGCACGGCGTAGAGCCGCAGCAGCTCGCCGGCCAGCTCGTGCACCGCTGCCCGCGCGCGGGAGCGCAGCGTGTGCCAGGCCTTGCCGCCCAGCTTCGAGAGCGCGGGCGGCCGGCCGTCGGCGCCGATGTAGCGCGAGAGCTTGGCCAGCTGGTCGTGCGGGACGAACAACCGGTCCTCACCCTTGAACTGGAGGTTGACGTAGTCGCGGGTGACGCCACCGACCGTCTTCGTGTCGAAGCCGAGGAAACGCCCCACGCCGTGCTCGACGTGCACGACGTAGTCGTCGGGGCGCAGGTCTGCCGCGCTCGAGAGCGCACGGCCGAGGCGCCCGGCGACCGCGGCCCCGGCGGCGCGGCGCCGGAACAGCTGCTGCGCGGAGACGACGGCCAGGCGCGCCGTCGGCCACACCACGCCGCGGCGGAGCGGCGAGACGGCGAAGACGACACCCGCCTCGTCGGGCAGCGGCTGCCCCTGGGCGAGCAGGCCCGCGTCGACCCGGCGCAGCGCGAGCTGAGTGCGCTCGGCGTCGCCGCGATGCGGAAACGCCACCACGACCCGCAGCCCCGAGCGCACGAGCCCGAGCAGCTCGGCCTCGGCCTCGCTGATGCCGCGGCCCGCCAGCGCCGGCCGCTGGGCATCGAAGGCCGTGTCGCCCTGCAGCGTGTCGAGGGCGCTGACACCTTCGAGCAGGTCGACGACCGCCGCCTCGCCCACGTAGGCGCGCTCGCGCGCCGGGCGCGAGTGGCTCGCGGCGGCCTCGGCCAGGCGGTCGCGCGCCGCGTCCAGCACGCGATCGGGCTGCCAGGCGCAGACCACTCCGTGGGCGATCAGCTCGGGCGCGAGCGAGACGAGGTCGTTCGGGACGGGAACATCCTCCTCATGCGTCCACTCCTCCACGTCGGCCGGTGCGCGCCGTGCCTCACGGGCCGGCTGGAGATCGCAACGCTCCAGCTCGGCCAGCGAGCGCTGCGTGAAGACCGAGAAACGCGAGATGCGCTCGACCTCGTCGCCGAACAGCTCGATGCGCACCGGTTCCGCGCCCGTCGTGGGGAACACGTCGAGGATGTCGCCGCGCACCGCGAGCTCGCCGCGGTCGCCGACGCGCTCCACGCGCGAATACCCCGCGGCCACGAGCGCGGCCACCGCCTCGTCACGCACGAGCTCGCCGCCCCGCTCGGCATGCAGGGCCGCGGCCCTGCGCTCGCGGGGCGGGACGCGCTCGACCAGCGCGGCCGCCGAGATCGCCACGAGCCCGCCCGCCTCGAGCAGCCCGAGCCCGCGGGCGCGCTCGCCCACGAGGTGCGGCGCGGGCTCGAGGCCCGAGCCGTAGGCGACACCGCGCGAGGGCACGAAGCCGACCATCTCCGCCGGCGCGTACCAGGCGGCCTCGTCCGCCACCTCGCGCGCCGTCTCGTCGTCGTCCACGAGCACGGCGATGCCCGCCCGCTCCTCGCCGCGGCGCCGCTGCCAGAGCGCCGCCAGGACCGGTGCCAGCGCCGCTTCCGGCACCCGCACGCGAGCCGGGAGCGCCGACTCGAGCGCACTCGCGAGCTGTGCCACACCGGGCTGTGCGGCAACCTCGTCCGTGACGGACGCCAGGTCGGCGAGATTCAGGTCGAGCGTTCGGTCCACAAGTCCATCCGGCGCGGGGCCGGCACCTGCAGGATAGCCTCCGGCTCGTGACGGACACGCTTCTCGACGAGCTCTGCGAGTGGCTGCGCATCCCTTCGATCTCGTCGGGGGGCGGCGACCCTGCGGATCTGCAGCGAGCCGCCGAATGGGCCTGCGAGCGCATCGTCGCGGCGGGCGGCAGCGGTGAGGTGCTGTCCGGCTACGGCAATCCCCTGTGCGCCGGCGAGCTGCGCTCACGCCGTGCCGATGCGCCGACCGTGCTGATCTACGGGCACTACGACGTGCAGTCGCCCGACCCGCGCGACCTCTGGACGAGCGACCCCTTCGATCCCGTCGTGCGCGACGGCCGGCTCTACGCGCGCGGTGCGAGCGACGACAAGGGCAACTTCCTGCCGCTGCTGCACGTCGCCTGCGCCCTCGCCCGCTCGGGCGATCTGCCGGTGCACGTCCGCGTGCTGCTGGAGGGCGAGGAGGAGGTCGGTGGCACCGGCGTCCTGCGCTACATGGACGAGGACGAGCGCCGCGCCGACTGCGCGATCGTCTTCGACGGCACGATGATCGACGAGCAGCGCCCGGCGCTGCACATCGCCGTGCGCGGCGTCATCGTCGCCCACGTGCGCGTGCGCACCGCGAGCCGCGACCTGCACTCCGGCGTCTACGGCGGCGTGGCACTGAGTGCGCCGCACGTGCTCACGAAGATGCTTGCCGAGGTCGTGGCCGGCCCCGACGGCCGGCTGCGCGACGAGCTGCGCGCCGGCCTGCGCTCGCCGGGCGCCGACGAGATCGCCTCGTGGGCCGCGCTGCCACCGGGCGCAGGCGTCCTGGACGCCGCGGGAGCACGCGAGATCGCAGCGGGCGCGGCCGGCGAGCTGTACGCGCGCACCTGGGCCGACGCGAGCCTCGACGTCAACGGCATCGAGAGCGGCGACGCGCTGCAACGCCGCACGATCATCCCCTGCACCGCGAGCGCGCGGCTCACCGTCCGGCTGGCGCTCGGCCAGGACGGCAACGAGATCGCAGCGGCGCTGGAGCGCATCCTGCGCGACGCGGCGCCCGCGGGCGCAGAGGTCGAGCTGGACATCGAGCCGGGCGATCCGGCCGGCTTCGATGCAACCGATCCGGTGCTCGCGCTGGGCCGCGATGCGATCAGCCGGGCCGTGGGCAGCGAGACGTTGTTCGTGCGCACGGGCGGCTCGATCCCGATTCTCGGCGCGTTCGCGAAGCACCGCATTCCGACCGTGCTGTCGGGCTTCGCCCTGGACGCCGACGGCATCCATGGCCCTGACGAGAGCTACCGCCTCGAGAGCCTTGCCCTCGGCGAGCGGGCCGCGCACGAGCTCTACGCAGCACTCGCGACGCTCGGGGCCTGACGGCTCAGGGATAGGCCGCGACGGCGGCGTCGATGCCCTCGCGGGCGATCAACTCGACGCAGTCGGCGGCCTTTCCGACCATCGGCTCGGGGTCCTCGTCGGGCTCGAACGGCGAGAGCAGCCAGTCGGCGAGATCGCGGCGCTCGCCCGGCCCGGGACGCCCCACCCCGCAGCGCACGCGGCCGAAGTCGCGCGTGCCGAGGCGCTCGGCCACCGAGCGCAGGCCGTTGTGACCGCCCAGGCCTCCCCCGAGCTTCGCGCGCACCTGCCCGAAGGCGATCTCGACCTCGTCGTGCACGCAGATCACCTGCGCGGGCTCGAGGCCATAGGCGCGCGCGGCCTTCTGCACGGGGCCGCCCGAGAGGTTCATGAACCCGAGCGGGCGCAGCAGCGCGACCGTCGTCCCGTCCTCCAGCCGCACCTCGCTGAGCGCACCGCCGTGCTTCTCGCGCTCGGCAGGCGCATGCCAGCGCGCCGCGAGCTCGGCCGCGACCAGATAGCCGAGGTTGTGACGTGTCTTCGCGTAGCGCGAGCCCGGATTGCCGAGCCCGGCGACGAGCAGGTCCACGGGCGTGCGCCGTGCGCGAAAGCGGAAGAAGAGCTACTCCGCGTCCGCGGACTCGCCGTCCTCGCCTTCGGCCTCGGCCTCGCCGCCCTCGCGTGCCTCGGCGGCCTCCGCAGCCTCCGCAGCCTCGGCCTCGGCAGCTTCCTCCTCGGCGGTCGGGCCCTTGGGCTCCGCCACGCTCGCGAGCATGGTGTCCGGATCGCCGATGTAGGTGATGCCGGGACGCTCGGGGAGATCAGACAGCTTGATCGAGTCGCCGATGCCGAGCGCCGAGATGTCGAGCTCGACGTGCTCGGGCAGATCGCCGGGCAGCGCCTCGATCGTCAGCTCGTGCGCGTTCTGCGCGAGGATGCCGCCGTAGGTCTTGACGCCCTCGGCCTCGCCCACGAAGACGATGGACACGGTCGCCTGGATCGGGCGGTCCATGCGCACCTCGAGCAGATCGAAGTGCTGCAGCGTGTCGCGCAGCGGGTGCAGCTGCATGGCCTTGATGATCGCGTGGACGGGCGTCTTGGCGCCGGGCACCTTGACCTCGAGCACCGCATGACGGCCGCCGGCCTCGCTCAGCGCCTCGCGCAGATGACGGCTCTCGACCTCGAACGGGAGCGCCTCACGCCCGTTGCCGTACAGCACGCCCGGGATCTTGCCCGTGCGACGCACCGCGCGCGCGCTCGACGTGCCACCGGTCTCTCGTGTCTCGATCTCGAGCATGACTGCCTTCTCGCGTGTCCACGGGACGGCTCCCGCCGCCCCTAGAAAAGCTGATTCTCGCCCTTGAAGATCGCCGACACCGAGTCGTCGGTGAAGACATTGTGGATCGTCTCGGCGAGGATCCTCGCGACCGACAGCACCCGCACCTTGTCGGGCCTGGTCGTCGGATCGACGGGAATGGTATCGCAGACCACGACTTGCTCGAGCACCGAGTCCTGCAGGCGCTGCAGCGCGGGCTCCGAGAACACGGGGTGCGTCGCGCACGCATAGATGCAGCGCGCGCCCGCGTCGTGGATCGCCTGAGCGCCCGCCACGAGCGTCCCGGCGGTGTCGATCATGTCGTCCGAGATGACGCAGGTCTTGCCCGCGACATCGCCGATCACGTTCGTGACCTGCACGTGGCTGTGCGACGGGCGCTCCTTGGTGAGCACCGCCAGCTCGCCGCCGAGCATCTCGGCGAAGCGCTTCGCGAGCTTGACGCGGCCGGTGTCGGGCGAGATCACCACGAGCTCGTCCTGCGGCAGCCCGAGGTCGAGGAAGTACTGGCGGAACATCGGCAGCGCGGTCATGTGGTCGACGGGGACCCGGAAGAAGCCCTGTACCTGTCCGGCGTGCAGGTCCATCGTGAGCACGCGGTCGACACCGGCCGTCTCCAGCATGTCGGCCATCAGGCGCGCCGTGATCGGCTCACGCGAGGCGGACTTCTTGTCCTGACGGGCATACGGGAACCACGGAACGACCGCCGTGATGCGCTTGGCGGAGGCCAGGCGCGCGGCGTTGATCATGATCAGGAGCTCGACCAGGTTGTCATTGCACGGCCGCGAGCAGGACTGGATCAGGAAGACGTCGGAGCCGCGCACGGACTCGTTGAAGCGCACGTAGGTCTCGGTGTTCGGGAACGTCTTGAGCGTCGATTCGCCCAGGGCGACGCCGAGGTCGTCGGCGATGCGCTCGGCCAGGTCGACGCTCGACCGTCCCGCGAACAGCATCATCCGCCGGAACGAGGTGCCGTCGCGGGATGTGCTGCGCGGCTCGTCAGCACCACCGCTGCCCCCGTTGCGCGGGGGAAGGAACTGGCTGGCGCCGAACAGGCTGTCGTCCATCAGTGCTCGCCCTCCTTCCGGCGCGCGTCGACCCGCGCGGCATATCCAGGCTTGGTGGTCTGGCGCGGTCGCGCGATCGCGAGCGCCCCCGGCTCGACATCCTCGGTGATCACGCTACCCGCTGCCACATAGGCGCCGTCGCCGATCGTGATCGGCGCCACCAGCGTCGAGTGCACCATCGTGCTGACGCCCGCGCCGATCGTGGTGCGGTGCTTGCGCTGCCCGTCGTAGTTGGCGGTGATGGTGCTGGCGCCGAGATTGCTGCCGGCACCGACGTCGGTATCGCCCAGGTAGCTCAGGTGCGGCACCTTGGCCCGCTCGCCGAGGTTGGTGTTCTTGAGCTCGACGAAGCGGCCGACCTGTGCGCCGCGAGCCAGCGTGCACCCGGGTCGCAGGTACGCGAACGGACCGACGCGGCAGCCCTCGCCGATCGTGCCGTCGTCGATCATCGCGTAGGGGCCGATCACGCTGTCGGGCCCGACGGCGGTCGTGCCGCGCAGCATCACATGCGGCTCCAGGCGGCAGCCCGGCTCGAGGCGCACGCCGCCGTCGACATAGGTCGTGGCCGGATCCACGATGCGCACGCCGGCCAGCATGTGGTCGCGCAGGATGCGCGCGCGCAGGGCCGCCTCGCGCTCGGCCAGCTCGGCCAGCGTGTTGACGCCCTCGCCGGTCTCGGGCGCCGGCTCGTCGACCGCCACCGCTCCGCTGCCATCTCCCGCGAGCAGGCCGATGACGTCGGTCAGGTACAGCTCACCCTGCGCGTTGTGCGACGTGAGCCGCGGCAGCGCCGCCGCCAGGGCAGTGCGGCGGAAGCAGTAGAGCCCCACGTTGAACTCGTCCAGCGCGAGCTCGTCCTCGCTCGCGTCACGTGCCTCGACGATGCGCGCCACGCGATCGCCTTCGCGGACGATGCGACCGTAGGCGTGCGGCGGAGCAAGCCGGGCGCTGACGAGCGCACCGCCCACGCCGTCACTGCAGGCCGCGATGGTGCGGCGCACGGTCTCGGGCTCGATCAGCGGGGTGTCGCCCGAGAGGACGACGACGAGCTCCGCCTGCGCGGGCACCGCGGCGAGCCCGACGCGGACGGCGTCGCCTGTCCCGTTGGCCGGCGACTGCACGACCACGCGGCAGTCCGGCAGCGAGGCCGCGATCGCCTCGGCCGTCTCGGGCCCCGCCACGACCACGACGTCGTCGGCGCCGGCCTCGCGGGCGGCCCGGACGACCCAGGCCAGCATCGGCAGCCCGCACAACTCGTGCAGGACTTTCGGCAGAGGCGAGCGCATCCGGGTGCCCAGCCCGCCGGCCATGATGATCGTGGAGATGGCAGTCATCGGCGCGGCGCCCGTGGGAGCGCGCGCGCAGTCTAACGGGCATCGCGCGCCGCGCGTGGCCTCACGCGGGCGCCAGAGCCGCGCGTACGCGCTCGCCCAGTAGCGCCAGCCGCTCCACCGGCTCGTTGCTGAACACGAAGCGCACGCAGCGATCGGCCACCTCACCGCCCCAGCCGCGCATCGGGGTGGCCGCGACCTTGTGGGCGAGCAGGCGATCGGAGACGTCGCCGGGATCGAGCCCGAGCGCCGCGACGTCGAGCAGCAGCGACCAGCCGCCGCCCGGGCGGACGGCGGGCAGGCCCTCGAGCTGGCGCAGCGTCTCATCCCGGCGGCGCTCGTACTCCGCGGCCGCCTCCACCACATGCGCGTCGCCCAGATCGAGCGCGACGCGCACACCGATCTGCGCGAAGCCGCTCGCCACCAGGCCGTTGTAGATGTGGACGCGCGCCACGTCGTCGACGAGCGCTCCGGGTGCGACGACCCACCCCACCCGCCAGGCGATCATGCGCTGCTCGAGCGTGGCGCCGACGATCACCGTGCGATCGCGCATGCCCGGAAGCGAGGCGGGATGCCGGACCGTCCGGCCGTCGAACAGCACGCGTTCGAAGCCGCCCCAGTAGAGCAACCAGAGATCGCGATCACGGCAGGCCGAGGCGATCGCCTCCCATTCGCCGTCGCTCGCGACCCAGCCCGACGGGAACGACGCGCTGTTGACGAAGACCACACGCGTCCGTGGCGTGAGCGCGGCGGCGAAGGCGTCGAGATCGAGGCGCCATTCGCCGGCGGCGACGTGCAGCGGTGCGAGCCGCGGCGTCGCGCCCGCGAGGCGGACGCGGTTGAGCATGCCGGCGTAGGTCGGATCGGTGAGGACGACCTCGTCGCCCGGATCGGTGAGGCAGAGGAGCGCGTCGAGCATGGCGTCGCCTTCGCCGCTCGTGATCACGATCTCGCGAGCGCCGTCGTAGCGCGGGCCCCCGCGACGCTCGATCGACGCGGCCACGGCCTGCTTGAGATCGTCGCGACCGGTGAACGGCAGCCAGCTGTTGGCGGCGTCCGTTCCCACCGCGGCGCGTGTCGCCTCGACCGCCTCGGCGGGCGGCGGGATGTCCGTGTCGAGGTTCTCCAGGCGCAGGACATCGGGGTCGTCGCCGGCCGCGGCCGCGACGCGGTCGATGCTGAATCCCGGGACGTTCTCGAGACGCTTGACGCTCATACTGGGGCGCCAGGATTCGAACCTGGGATCACGGGACCAAAGCCCGTTGCCTTACCGCTTGGCCACGCCCCACAGGCTCGCCAGTCTACGAGCGACCTACCCCCGGCTGCGGTCGCCGAGCAGCCGCATCAGCAGCACGAGCAGCACGACGACGGCGATCAGGAAGGTGAAGAACAACGTCACCGGGATCGCCACCGCGACGAGCGCGAGCAGGCCCTGGGCGAACGCCACGATCCAGGCGCCCTCGCGCACCGGCCCGGGCGGCAGCTTGCGCCCCATGAACCAGTAGGCGGTGACCGCCAGCAGCGCGAACAGCACGAGCACGAGCAGGTCGGCGCCCCAGAACGCCACGGCCAGGAACTCGACGGCCGCCAGCGAGGCAGCCAGCAGCACGCGCCGCTGGCGCAGCTTCGCGTGGAAGCCTCGCGGGCCCGGCGGCGGCACGCGCTGGCCGTCGCGATCGACGACCACCACGTCCTCGGGTCCGACCTGGTAGCTCACGCCGTGATCCTAGCGCCGCCGCCCTGGGTCAGAGGGCCGATCGCGGTCCACGGCACGCTGCCCGTGAGCTGCTCCGAAGCTGCCTGCGCCGACTCCTCCGACGCGAACAGGCCGAACACCGCCGAGCCCGAGCCGCTCACGCTCGCGGCCGCGGCACCCTGTGCCAGGAACCGCTCACGCAAGGCCGCGATGGGCGGGCAGAGCTCCTCCGCGGCACTGCCGAGATCGTTCTCGACCAGCGCCGCCAGTTGCTCGACACCGCCGCTCGCGAACGGCGCGGCCACCAGCGACCTCACGCGCTCCTGCGCGCCGGCAGCCGGGCGGTAGCGCGCGTAGACCTCCGCAGTGCCGAGCGACACGCCCGGCCAGGCCACGACGACCCAGGCCGCCGCCGTCAGAGGGCACGCCTCGAGCAGCTCGCCGCGGCCGCGTGCGAGGGCCGTCTCACGCCCCGAGACGAAGAACGGGACGTCGGAGCCGACGTCCGCCGCGAGCGCCATCAGATCGTCGGGCGCGAGCGGCTCGGGCAACGTCGCATTGGCGAGCGCGAGTGCCGTGGCCGCATCGGCGCTCCCGCCCCCGAGGCCCGCGCCCACGGGGACGTGCTTGTCGATCTGAACTCGCCATCCGCCCGGGTGGCCGGTGCGGTGCGCCAGCAGGCCCAGCGCGCGGGTGACGATGGTGTCCCCGCCGGCGAGGGCGGGCGCGTCGACCCGCGTCGCGTCGGCCGGCTCGAGCTTCACATCGTCTCCCAGCGCGAGCGCCGCGATGACCGTCGCAACATCGTGATAGCCGTCGTCGCGCCGGCGGCCCACGCGCAGGCAGAGATTGATCTTGGCGCCGGCGATCACGGGGGGCCGCCCGCGCGGGCGAGCAGGGCGAAGGCCTCGGGCGGCAAGCTCTCGGCGCGTGCGCCAGGCTCGATGCCGGCCGCGCGCAGCGCGACCTCGACCGCAGCGCGATCGTCTCGCCAGCCGGCCGTCGCAAGCGCGTTTGCGACGGTCTTGCGGCGGTACGCGAAGGCCGCGCGCACCGTCGCGACCGTCTGCGGCCAGGTGCCGGCCAGCTCCCCCCACCCGGCCTTGCGCGCGAACGCGACGAGCGTCGAGTCGACGTTCGGCACGGGCACGAAGACGCTGCGCGAGACGGAGTGCCGGCCGGTGGGCTCGAGCGCGAGCGCGCAGAGGACGCTGGGCGCGCCGTAGAGAGCGTCCCCGGGAGCCGCGGTCAGGCGCTCGGCGATCTCGCGCTGTACCAGCACGCACCAGCGCTGGATGGCGGGCTGGTCGCCGATCGAGTCGAGCACGAGCGGCGCGGCCACGTGGTACGGGAGGTTGGCGACGAACGTCGTCGCGACCGGCTCGAACTGCGCCAGGCCGAGTCGCATCGCGTCGCCCCAGTGGACCGACACGTTGCCGAGCCCGTCCAGGGTGCGGCTGAGCGCCGGTTCAAGGCGCCTGTCGATCTCGACGGCATGCACGTGCGCGCAGTGCGCGGCCAGGCGCGCCGTGAGCGTGCCCACTCCCGCGCCGATCTCGAGCGCCACGTCGTCCGGCCTCAGCTGGGCGAGCCGCTCGATCACGCCGAGCAGGTTGTCGTCCACGAGGAAGTGCTGCCCGAGGCTGGTGTCGGGCCGGAGGCCGAGCTCGGCCAGCCGCGCGAGCGTCACCTGCCGCGGAACGCTCACGGCAAGGCGAAGACGCGGGCGGCGTTGGCCTCGACCTGCGCGGCCAGCTGCGGCGCTCCGACGCCGCGCATGGCCGCAACCGCGCGCAGTGTCTCGAGCACGTAGCGGGGGCGGTTCGGCTTGCCGCGGTGCGGCACCGGCGACAGGTACGGGCAGTCGGTCTCGAGCAGCAGGAGCTCGGCAGGCACGGCGGCTGCGGCGGCCGCAAGCGCAGCGGCCGACGGGTAGGTCACGTTGCCGGCGAACGACACGTACCAGCCGCGCTCGACAACCTCGTCCAGGTGCTCGGGCAGCGAGAAGCAGTGCAGCACCACGGCGCAGCGCGCCTCGCGCAGCACGGCCAGCGTGTCGTCGGCGGCCTCGCGTGTGTGGATCACGAGCGGCTTGCCGTGCTCCTGTGCGAGCTCGACCTGGCCGGTGAAGGCCGCGGCCTGGGCCGTCCGCGAGGCACGGTCGCGGTAATAGTCGAGACCGCACTCCCCCACCGCGACGGCCGCGGGATCTCCCAGCAACGCATCGAGCCGCGCACGCAGCCCGTCGTCCCAGAGATCGGCGCGGTGCGGGTGCAGCCCGACCGTCGCGAAGACGCCGGAATGCATGCGCGCGAGCCCGATCGCCTCCTCGGCCAGCTCGGGCGAGTCGCCCACGCAGACGATGCGCTCGACGCCGGCCTCGGCCGCCTCCTCGATCGCCGCCTCCGGGCCGCCCTCGAGGCCCTGCAGGTGCGCGTGGGTGTCGATCACGCGGGAGGCGCGTCGACGCGCGGGAAGAGCGGCCCGCCCGAGGCGTCGACCGAGCGACCGCTGCCGTTTCCGAGCACCGCGCGGTCGAAGCCCACGTCGTCGGCCGCCTCGCCGATCGCAGCCAGCATCAACGGCGCCTTGGACGGAAGGTAGGGCCAGAGCAGGACAGCCAGGACGCGCACGCCCTCGGTCAGCGACGCGAGCGTCTCGTCCAGCGCCGCGGGTGCTCCCGGCTCATCGCTCTTCGCGAGCTCCCAGGGAGCGCGCGCCTCGACGAAGCGGTTGAGCGCCCGCACGAGCTCCCAGACGCGCTCGAGCGCGCCCGTGAAGTCGAGATGCTCGAAGCGCTGCTCGTATGCGTCGGCGACCTCGGCCGCCAGCGCGGCGAGCTCGGCAGCCGGAGCCACCGTGGGGATCACGCCGTCGCGGTAGCGCGTCACCATCGCGATGCTGCGCGACACGAGGTTGCCGAGCTCGTTGGCGAGATCGCTGTGGTAGCGATCGTGCATGCCCGCGTAGCCGACGCCGCCGTCCTGGCCGAAGGCGACCTCGCGCAGGAGGTAGTAGCGCAGCGCGTCCGGCCCGTAGGTCGTGGCCACCGGCCGGTAGTCCATCGCGTTGCCGCGCGTCTTCGACATGCGGTGGCCGTCCTGGCCGGCGAGCATCCCGTGGATGAACAGCTGGCGCGGCAGCTCGTAGCCCGCGGAGAGCAGCATGGCCGGCCAGATCACGGCATGGAAGCGCAGGATGTCCTTGCCCAGCAGCTGCCAGCGTGCCGGCCACAGGCGCGCCGTGAGGTCCTCTCCGGGGCGTGCGTACGTGAGCGCCGAGGTGTAGTTGATGAGCGCGTCGATCCAGACGTAGATCGCCTGGCTCGAGTCCCAGGGCAGCGGAACGCCCCAGTTGACCGACTCGCGCGTGATCGAGACGTCCTGCAGGCCGCCCTCCACATGCGATCGCACCTCGTTGAGGCGCGTCTGGGGGAGCACGAACGGCGGATCCGCCGCGTAGCGCTCGAGCAGCGCGTCGGCGTAGGCCGAGAGGCGGAAGAACGTGTTGCGCTCCTCCGTGAAGACCGGGACGGTGCCGTGCTCGGGGCAGCGGCCGTCCACGAGGTCATCCTCGTTGTAGAACGCCTCGCAGGCCGTGCAGTAGAGGCCGGAGTACGTGCCCTCGTAGAGGTCGCCGCGCTCGCGCATGCGCTCCACGAACCGCTGCACGAAGGCCTCGTGCTCGGGGTCGGTCGTACGGATGAAGAAGTCGTTGGTCGCCTCGATGTCGTGGGCGAGCTCGCGGAAGCGCGCCGCGATGGGGTCGGCCCACTCCTTGGGCGAGACGCCCGCCGCCGCGGCTGCCTGCTGGACCTTCTGGCCGTGCTCGTCGGTGCCGGTCAGGAAGAAGACGTCGGATCCGCAGCGCCGGGCGTGCCTCGTCGCCACGTCGGCTGCGATCGTCGTGTAGGCGTGGCCGAGGTGCGGCTCGCCGTTGACGTAGTAGATCGGCGTCGTCACGTAATAGGGCTCACCGGGGCGCGGCATCAGGGCAGTGTAGGTCGGGGCCGGTCGACCGCTGCGTCGTACAGCGCGCGCCGCGGGGCACCGGTGAGACGCGCCACGAGCTCGCTCGCCCGGCGGGCCGGGAGGCCCAGCTCGACGAGCTCGCGCACCGCCTCGAGCGCTTCGGGCGCCGGCGCACCGCGCTCGGCGCGCGGCGCGGCCGCGACCACCAGGCAGACCTCCCCGCGCTCGGTCACCCCGCGAGCGGCGACCTCGCCGGCGGTGCCGTGCACGACCTCCTCGTGCAGCTTCGTCAGCTCGCGCGCCACCGCGACAGGATGCTCGGGTGCGAGACGCGCCAGGTCGGCCAGCGTGGCGGCGAGGCGACGGGGAGACTCGAACATGACGCTCGGGAGCGAGGCGGCGAGCGCAGCGCCGAGAAAGCGGGCGCGCTCGCCCGCGGCCCGCGGCACCCAGCCGATGAACGCGTAGCCCTCGGCCGCAAGGCCGGAGGCGACGAGCGCGGTCTCCACCGCGCTCGGGCCCGGCAGGACGACCACGGGACACCCCTCGGCCAGCGCGCGCGCGAGCAGCAGGCGCCCCGGGTCGGCGATCAGGGGCATGCCCGAGTCCGACACGAGCGCCACCTCCTCGCCGCGCAGCGCACGCGCGACCAGCCGCTCGGCCACGTGCGGCTCGCGGCGCTCGTCGCAGGCGACCAGCTCGGGCGCGGGGATCTCGTGGGCGCTCAGGAGCGCGCGTGTCCGGCGCGTGTCCTCACACGCGATGACGTCGGCCGCGCGCAGCGCGTCCAGCGCCCGCAGCGTGATGTCGCGCAGGTTTCCGAGCGGCGTCGGGACGACCGTGAGCACCGCCCGACGATAGAGGTTGCGAGCGGCGCTGGTAGGGTGCCGCCGTGGCCGGGGACGACGCCAAGCCGCCGTTCCGGGTCTACCGCGGGCGGGGCGATGAAGCCGCGGACCCGATCGAGGAGCGCGCGCGAGCCAACGCGGCCGGGGCATCCCCGCCCTCGCCCGTCGTGCCGCCGGCGGCACCGCCCGAGGCGCCTCCTGCCCCTCCGCGCCGCGAACCGCCGACCTCCAGGCCTGCACCGCCGCCCGGGCGACCGGGGGTCGTCGTCCTGCCGGAGGATCAGCCGCCGCGCCCGCCTGGCCGGCCGCCCGCGCGCCGCCGCGCGCGACCTGCACGCCGACGGCTGCGCCCCTGGCGCCTGATCCTGCTCGTCGTGCTCGGAGTCATCGCGGTGCTGGTGCTCTGGATCGGCTACGGCTACTGGCAGTTCCGCGGCTCCATGGACGACGCCAACAAGCGAGTCGACGCCCGCACCCGGGCCGCACTGACGCCCGGCGGCTCGCTGCTCTCGGACGCCTCGACGACGCTCGTGCTCGGCTCCGACCGCCGCCCCGGCGGCGGGCCCGGGCGCTCGGACTCGATCCTGCTCGTGCGCGTCGACCCCGGCCGCAACCGCATCGCCGAGCTGTCGATCCCGCGCGACCTGCGCGTGACGATCCCCGGGCACGGCGACGACCGCATCAACGCGGCCTACACGCTGGGCGGCCCGGCACTCGCGATCCAGACCGTTCGTGCACTCACCGGCATCCCGGTCAACCACGTCGTCCTGGTCGACTTCTCCGGCTTCCGCGAGCTCGTCGACGCGCTCGGCGGCGTGACGATCGACAACCCGACGAAGATCATCTCGAACAGCTTCGACGGGCACCCCTGGCGCTTCGGGCGCGGCAGGCTGCACCTCGACGGCCGCCACGCCCTCGCGTATGCGCGCGTGCGCGAGAACACCGTCAACGGCGCAGACAACGATCTGACGCGCGGGCTGCGTCAGCAGCGCGTGCTGCAGGCGATCGCCGGCGGCCTCGCCTCACCCGGCACGCTGCTGCACCTGCCGCACGTCGGCAGGGCGATCGGCAAGCCGCTCACCACCGACCTCTCGGCCAACGACATGCTGAAGCTCGGCTGGCGCCAGCTGCGTGCGAGCAGCACCCTCCACTGCCGCCTGGGCGGAACGATCACGTCCGTCGGAGGCGCCAGCGAGCTGATCGGCGGCGACGAGAACCGGCGCGTCATCCTCGCCGTGCTGGGCAAGTCCGCGCCGCTCGCGGCAGCGCCGGGCGACACGTTCGCCGCCGGCTGCACGTAACCGCCGCCTCCTAGGAGGAGGCGGACTTGGAAGAGCTGTCGCTCTTCTTCGACGAGGACGAGCCCTCGCCGCCCGAGCCCTTCGAGTCCGAGCTCTTGGACTCCGAGCTCTTGGACTCCGACTTCGAGCTCGAGTCCCCGCTGCCGTTGGACGAGGCTGCGGCTTCCTTGGAGCCGGACTCCGAGCCGCCCGAGTCGGGCTTGGCGCCGTTGGCGCCCTTGCGGCCGTAGTCGGTCGCATAGAAGCCCTTGCCCTTGTAGTGCACGGCGGGCGCGAACAGCACCCGCTGCACGGGCTTCCCGCAGACCTCGCAGACCGCCACGGGGTCGTCGGAGAAGCGCTGGACGACCTCGAAACGGTGCCCGTCGGGGCAGAGATACTCGTAGATCGGCATACGTGACCCCAGTATATCCAGACGTCCCCCAAAACTTGGCACTCTCGCATCGAGAGTGCCAAGCGATGGCGTCGCGGTTATGCTGGCCCGCGCCCCGGCATGCGGATCGCCATCGTCACCGATTACTACTACCCGATGCTTGGCGGCATTACCGAGCACGTCCACGGACAGGCGCGGGAGCTGGCGCGGCGCGGCCATGAGGTGACCGTCGTCACCGGGCACCTGCTGCGCACGCCGCCGATCGCCGACCAGGATGCCCGGCCCGTCGTCGACGAGGGCTTCGACGTGGTGCGCGTGGGCGTCGGCGTCCCGCTCTACGGCAATGCCTCGCAGACGATCCACACCGTGCCGGCAGGACTCGTCCTGCAGCTCCGCCGGCTCTTCAAGCGCCTGGGAGTGGACGTCGTGCACCTGCACGCGCCCTACAACCCGAGCATGTGCGCGATCGCTCCCCTCGCCATCCCGAGCAGGGCCGTGGGTGTCGCCACCTACCACTCGGTCTTCGCCCCGGGCGTGCTGCTCGACGTCTTCGCCCCGATCCTGCGGCGCTGGCTCGGTCGCCTCGACGCGCATGTGGTCGTCTCCGAGGCCTGCATCGGCTCGCTGGCCCCGTATTTTCCGTACGACTACCGGATCATCCCGAACGGCATCGACGACCGGCATTTCTCGCCCGAAGCCGAGCCGCTGCCCGAGTTGCGCGAAGGCGGCAAGCCGCTCATTCTCTTCCTCGGGCGCTTCGACCCCCGCAATGGACTGCCGACGATGCTGGAGGCCTTTCAGCAGGTACATGCCGAGCACGAGGGATCGGTGCGCCTGTGCATCGTCGGCGATGGCCCGCTCGGCAACGTCTACCGCCGCAAGCTCCCCGAGCGCGTGGCCGACGACGTGATCTGGGCGGGGCGCGTCGACTGGTCGCGCCCGCGCTACTACGCCTCGGCCGACATCCACTGCACGCCGTGCCAGCGCGCCTCCTTCGGCATGGTGCTGCTGGAGGCGATGAGCACGGGGCGCCCGGTCGTGGCCAGCCGCATCTCGGGCTTCCAGCTGCTGATGGAGCACGGGAAGCAGGGCCTGATGGTGAGCCCGGCCGACGATGCCAACCGCTTCGCCCAGGCGTTGCTGTACCTGCTCGACCGGCCTGCCGAGCGCGCGCGCATGGGCCGCGAGGGGCGCATCACGGCCGTCACGCGCTATGCCTGGTCGAGCGTCGCAGTCCAGCTCGAGCAGCTCTACGTCGAGCTGCTGAGGAACAAGCAGGGCAAAGCGTGAGGAAGCGCGCCGTCGTCCGGCGCTTCATCGGCGCCTCGGCCGTGATGATCGCGACCGGTGCGGCCGTGGCGGCCGTCGTCGGCACCGCACTGGCGGGCTGGGCCGGCTGGGCGTTCTTCGCCCTCGTCTGCCTGCTCGTCCTGACCTGGGCATGGGCCTCGTTCACGCCCAACTCGCCGCTCTTCGGCAAGGTGCTGACCGGCCGCGGCACGCACGACCGCGTGCTCGCCCTGACGTTCGACGACGGGCCTTCCTCGGAATGGACGCCGCGCGTGCTCGACGCCCTGCGCGCGAGCGGCGCGCGCGCGACCTTCTTCGTGCTCGGCCGCCACGCCGAGCAGCATCCGGAGCTGATCCGCCGCATGAGCGAGGAAGGGCACGAGATCGCGTCGCACGGCTACGACCACGCGCTGCTCACGTTCGCCTCGCAGGCGGACGTCGAGCGCCAACTCGAGCGCACGGAGGCCTCGCTCGCAAGCGCGCTCGGCAGGCAGCTGCACCCGCTGATGTTCCGTGCGCCCCACGGCTTCCGCAACCCCTTCGTCGCGCGCGTGACCTCGCGCCGCGGGTACGAGATGGTGGGCTGGACGAAGGGCGTCTGGGACACGGCCAAGCCCGGCGCGGAGGCGATCGTGCGGCGCACGATCGGCGGCTTCAAGCCGGGAGGCATCCTCCTGCTGCACGACGCCGACGGCAGCGGCGAGGGCGACGACCGCAGCCAGACCGTCGAGGCCGTGCCCGAGATCGTCGAGCGCGCACACGCGGCCGGCTACGAGCTCGTGACGGTCTCGGAGCTCGCGATCCGGGCGCCCGCCAAGCGCACGGCGCCCTGGCGCATCGTCGCCGGCCTCGCGCTCTTCGGCGTGCTGCTGGAGCTCGCCCTGCGCTCGGTCAACGTCAGCACCGTGACCGCGGTCGACGTCGCCTGGTGGTGGGTGATCGCGTCGCTCGGCCTCAACCTGCTCTCGATCCTGCTCAAGGCCGTCGTCTGGAAGATCGCGCTCGACACCATCCCAGGCAAGCCGCGCTTCCACTACGCACACGTCGTGCCGGCGCTGTTCGTCGGCTTCCTGCTCAACACGCTGCTGCCCGCGCGCATCGGAGAGATCGCGCGCGTCGCGGTGCTCCAGCGCCGGCTCAAGCTCGTCGGCACCGACGTGCCGACCGCGACGCTCGCCGGCTCGGTCGTCGCCGAGCAGATCGTGCTGGCGATCGCGCTGGTCGTGATCATGGCGCTGCAGCTGCCGTTCGTGAACGTGCCTGCCCGCTTCGAGCACATGATCCTCGCCTTCGGGGGCGTCATCATCGTCGTGTTGCTGGCGGTCATCGGCCTCGAGATGTTCTCGCGCCGCTCCCGCCGCCGCGTGCGCTCGGACCTGGCGTTCGCGCGCGGCCAGCAGGCGCTCGCCATGCTCCATCCCATCGCGCGCGGCATGCAGCGCGGGCAGACGGTGCTGCACCGGCCGCGCACGGCCGCGGGGGCGCTGCTGGCCGGGCTTGCCTCCTGGGCCGCCCAGATAGCCGGCATCTACGCGGCCCTGGCAGCCGCCGACATCCAGCCGTCGATCGGCATGGCAGGGCTCGTCTTCCTCGTCTCCACGCTCGTGCAGCTGTTCCCGTTCTGGCCGGGCAACATCGGCCTCTTCCAGGCCGCAGTCGCCCAGGTGCTCGTGCAGGCCTACCCGATCGACTTCCCGCACGCGATCGCGTTCGCCGTCGGCCTGCAGGTGATCGAGGTCTCGCTCGGCGTCGGCCTCGGCTTCTGGTTCCTGTCGCGCGAAGGACTGTCGCTGGCGGAGGTCCGCGGCCTGCGCGGCGACGATTAGGAGCTCGCGCACCTCAAGCTCGGGTTGATACCGCCGCCGTTCCAGGAGGACACTCCCCCCGCGCGGGGGAGATACCGGCACATATCGAAGTCGATATGCACAGCGATGGGCAGGTTCTCCTCGATTCGGCTGCGCGCAGTCGCAACGTCGCTCGCACTCGCGCTGGCGGTGCTGGCCGCCGGCGGCGTGCCCGCCGACGCCGCGAGGCGTCCGCCCGGACCGAAGCAGGCGGCGCCCGCCGCGCGCTCCGTCGTGCGCACCGCGCAGGTGGCGTTCCGCTGGCACAAGGCGAAGCGGGCCAGGGGCTACGACCTGCGGATCGCGCGCGACCGGCGCTTCACCTCCCAGATGCAGACGGTCCACGTGCGCGCCGCCAATGCGCACCTGCTGCTCGCCCCCGGGCGCTGGTTCTGGAAGGTCCGCTCGACGGGCAAGGTCAACTCCCGCTGGTCGAACATCACGCAGGTCGTCGTGCGCCCCAAGGGCGACGCGTACCCGCCCACGCGCCCCACGGCGCTGCAGGTCACTGCGGTCGCGGCCGACAGCGTCACGGTCATGTTCGGCGCCTCGCACGACGACGGGTACGTCGCTCGCTACGAGCTCCTCGCCGGCAGCAAGGTCATCGCGCGAGGGAGCGCCGCGCCGCTGATCGCGCAGGCCCTGCCGTGCGCCACCCTCTTCACCCTGCGCGTGCGTGCCGTCGACGGTGCCGGCCACGTCTCCGCGCTGTCGCCCGTCGCCCACACCCGCACGCGCCCCTGCACGGACGCGATCGCGCCGGACGCACCCGGCAACGTGCACGCGATCACGATCGCGGACACGAGCGTCGCGCTCGCCTGGGACGTGGCCCATGATCCCGACGGCACCGTCAAGCGCTACGCCGTGTACCGCAACGGCGTGCTGCTGGGCCAGCCCAGCACCACGGGCTTCCTGGCCTCGCATCTGGCGCCCGCCACGAGCTACGCCTTCACCGTCGTGGCCATCGACGGCGGCGGCCACCAGTCCGGGGCGAGCGCGCTCGACCTGACGACCCTGGCGCCGTTGCCCGCCACGGGCCCGGCGTACGCCTACATGCTGGCGACCACGGGGGCGAGCTTCGAGGACCTGCAGCGGCACTACATGCAGATCGCCGCCGTCTCGCCGACCTACTTCCACCTCGGCCCCGACCTCGCGATCCTCGGCCAGGACGACCCGCTCGTGACCGGCTGGTCGCGCCTGCGCGGCATCGACGTCGAGCCGCGCGTGGAGTCGCAGGACCCGGCCATCCTGCACGCTCTGCTCTCGAGCCCCGCCAATCGCTCCGATCTGATCGCTCGCATCTCGGCGCTCGTGGCGGACAACGGCTACGACGGCATCAACATCGACTTCGAGGCCGGCGCCGCGGCCGACCGCCCGCTGCTGACGGCGTTCGCGAGTCAACTCGCGCAGACGCTGCACGCGCAGGGCGCGAAGCTGACGATGGCGGTCGCCGCCAAGACCAGCGCGACGCTGACCGGCCGCGCCGGCTTCTACGACTATCCCGCGCTGGCCGGCATCGCCGACCGGCTGTTCGTGATGGCCTGGGATCTGCACTGGGCGACGAGCCCGTCCGGGCCGATCTCGGACGCCACCTGGGTGGCGAAGATCATCAAGTACATCACCACGGTCCCGAACTACCCGCGCTTCACGATCGGCACCCAGCTGTACGGCTTCGACTGGCCGCTGGGCGCCCGCGCCACGCCGCTCGAGTGGGACGACATGACCGCGATGCAGACGACGCTCGGCGTCCTGACGGCCTGGGACGCGGTCGCGCAGGAGCCGTACTTCACCTACACGGACACATCGGGTGTCGCGCACACCGCCTATTACGCCAACGCACAGAGCGTGCAGGGGCGGCTCGGCCAGGCGCGCGCCGCAGGACTCGGCGTCGGCCTCTGGCGCCTCGGCGACGAAGACCAGGAGACATGGAACATCCCCTCACTCAAGCCTTGACGCGCATCGGCGACTTTTTTGCGGGGCTCTGCTGGCGAAGCCTCCTTGGCGTCTACTTCCTGCTGCTCGCGAGCATTATCTGGTTCATCAAGAGCTCGTACCTGCCCGCCCTTTGGCTCGACCCGGTGTTCGGGCTCTACAGCCTCTGCGTGACCGTCTACCTGCTGTCGCGCTTCAGCCTCTCGCTGCTCTACCACCCCGTGCGCCGCGGGCCCGACGAGCTCCCGACCGTCGCAGTCGTGATCCCCGCCATGAACGAGCAGGCGGCGATCGAGACGACGCTCACGTCGATCTTCGCGCTGGACTATCCGCAGCACCTGTTGTCGGTGTTCGCGGTGGACGACGGCTCGACCGACGCGACCTGGGAGCGCATGGCCTTCGCCGCGCGGCGGTTCCCGAACCTGCACGCGATCCGCTTCTCGCACAACCGCGGCAAGCGCGCCGCCATGGCAGCCGGCATCCGCGCGACCGAGGCGCAGATCATCTGCTTCGTCGACTCGGACTCCACGCTCGAGCCCGACGCGCTGCGCGAGATCATCAAGCCCTTCCGCGATCGCCGCGTGGCTGCCGTGACCGGCCACGCCGACGTGCAGAACCGCGCCTACAACGTGCTCACGCTGCTGCAGCAAGTGCGCTACTTCGTGGCCTTCCGCGTGATCAAGGGCTCCGAGTCGATCTTCGGCGCCGTCACGTGCGCTTCCGGCTGCTTCTCCGCCTACCGCCGCGACCGCCTGCTCGAGGTGCTGCCGGGCTGGGAGACGCAGTCGTTCCTCGGCCGCGAAGCCACGTTCGGCGACGACCGCGCCCTCACCAACATGCTGCTCAAGCGCTCCCGCGTCGTCTACCAGTCGACCGCGCGCTGCGCCACCAACGTGCCGCACCAGTTCAAGGGCTTCCTGGTGCAGCAGACGCGCTGGAAGAAGAGCTGGCTGCGCGAATCACTGATCGCCTCGACGTTCTTCTGGCGCAAGAACCCGGTCGCCTCGATCCCGACCTACGCCTCGAACGTGTTCCCCATCGTCGCGCCCATCGTGATCTTCCATGCCTGCATCTGGAACCCGCTCGTGCACGGGGCGGATCCCTGGATGTACCTGGTCGGGCTCTACGCGATGGCGGTGCTCTACAGCCTCTATTACGGCTTCACGCGCCGCAAGCCCTACTGGTGGGCCGGCATCGCCTTCGTGCTGCTCTACGCCACGGTGCTGATCTGGCAGACGTACTGGGCCATCGCGACCGCGCGCAAGACCGCGTGGGGCACGCGCTCCGGACGGGTCGACGACGGGCTCGGCTTCCGCATCATCGGAACGATCGGCTCGCCGCAGCCGTCGGGCATCCCACTCTGCGACGAGGTCGAGCGCATCGGCGCCGAGACCGGCAACGAGCTCGGAGTAGCCGCGTGATCGAACGGAAGTTGCCCTTCAACATGGTCAACGGCGCGCTCGCCTGGGCCGTCGGCCTGATCGCAGTCCCGCTGACCGCCGTGCCCTTCGTCGCGTACGCCCACTACAGCCAGGAGGGGCGCCTGATCGCGCTGCACGTCGACCGCACCTTCCGCGGGCCCGTCTATAAGCGCCTGAACGGCGCCGACCTGCGCTACTTCCGCAGCCGGCACCTGCACTACAGCAACGCCGTGATCGTGCTCAACGTGCACGCCGTCATGGACGGCGGCGGCGGCGAGGCGCCGAATCCCGAGAGCAGCGTGCTGCCCGTCCGCCTGTTCGGCGACGACATGCAGATGCTGCACGAAGCCGGCTACCGGACGGTCACGCCCGAGCAGATCACGGCCTGGCGCGAGGGTGTGCTCGACCTCCCCCACGACGCCCTGCTGCTGACGTTCGACGACGGGCGCACCGACACGATCCTGAATGCGGCTCCCATCCTCAAGCGCGTCGGCATGCGGGCCACCGTGTTCGCGATCGGCGATGCCTGGAAGCGCTCGCCGCTGTACGAAGCCTCGCCCGGTGGCCTGCGCTCGCTGCAGCGCCAGGGCTGGTCGATCGAGGCCCACGCCTCGGCCCCGCTCGCGAGCGTCGATGCCGGCGGTGGCCGCAACCTCCCCTACCTCAGCGCGCGACGCGCCGACGACGGCAAGCTCGAGACGCTCGCCCAGTTCCGCAGGCGCGCCGCGATCGAGTACGTGAACGCGCGCAAGGCGGCCCAGGGAATCGCGCACCGCCCCGTCGTGGCCTTCGCGTGGCCCTTCGGCGCCTACGGCGCGGACACGCGCACCAACGATCCGCGCGTCGCAGCCATCAACCTCAAGGAGGCCCGGCGGGTCTACAGCCTCGGCTTCAACGAGGACGGCCAGACGACGTTCAACCTGCTCACCCAGGAGACCGATCCGATGCGCATCGCGCGCTTCGAGATCGTGCCGACGCTCACGCCGCGGCAGCTGTTCGAGCGGCTCGAGCTCGCGATCGCCGGCTCGGCTCCGGAGGTCTCCTATGCGAGGTAGGGCCAAATGGCACTCGCGGCGTGTGCCATTTGGCCTCGTCGCGCTGCTCGCAGCGGCCGTCGCCGCGGCCGGCGCGAGCGCGGCCGACACGTCCGCCACACTCCCCCGCGCTCGCCCCGCCGGCACGCCGATCGTGCTCGCACTCACGGCGACGCATCCGAGCTCGGCCGCGCTCGGCTCGCTCTCGGCCCACCTCTCCTCGATCGGGCTGCTGTCGCCCGCGTGGCTCGAGCTGCAGCCGAACGGCCGCTTCAACTACAACGCCGAGGACGCCTTCACGGCCGGGCTCACGCAGCGCGGCGCTCGGCTCGTTCCGGTGCTGGCCGATCCCGAGCACCTGGCCGGAGAGCTCCTGGCCAACGGGCCCATGAGGCGCAGGCTGGCGCTTCGCCTGAACGTCGCGCTGCGCGCGCTCGGTGCGCGCGGCGTGGTGCTCGACTGGCGCGACTTGCAGCCGGCGATGCGTACGCAGTACGCGACCTTCGTGCACGAGCTGCGCGTCGAGCTCGGCCCGCGGGCCCAGATCGTGGTCACGGTGCCGCCGATGCGCACGATGCTCGCGCTCAAGCACGGGGCCTATGACCTGCGCGCGCTCGCCCGGCCGGCGAGAGTGCTGGTGCTGGCGTGGAACGAGCACGGGCCGCGCAGCGAGCCGGGGCCGGTCGCCTCGCTCGCGTTCTGGAAGAGCACGCTGCGCACCGTCCTGCGGGCCGCGCCGCGCTCGCGCGTGCTGATGGGCGTGCCGACCTGGGGCTGGCAGTGGAGCGCCACGGCCGGGGCCGAGCAGGCGACGCAGGCCGAGCTCTTCCCCAAGGCCACGGAGCTCGCGCTCTCGAGGCCCTACGGCGCTCGCGTCGGGGAGCGCGCGTGGGTCGAATCCGATCGCTCCGTGCAGCTCAAGCTGCTCACCGCACGCGAGGCGCGCATCGCCGGGGTCGCGCTCTGGGTGCGCGGGGGCGAGTCGTCGGCGACCTGGAGTCAGCCGCTCTTGGTGCCCGGGGGCGGTGCGGCGCCCTCGCGGTAGCACGGCGCGCCCGTGAAGGGCGCAAGCGGGTCACCCCCGCGCGGCAACAGTGGCTCACGACGGCGACGGCGACGGTCGAGCATGACGACGGCGCCGCCGACGAGCCCGCCCACGACCACGCGACGGGCTCGCCGCAGCCGCGAGCGCCCGCCCGTCACTGAACCCGGCGGTAGGCGACGACCGCGGCGACGACGCCGAACACGAGCTGCAGTGTGATCCAGTTGTTGGACAGGCGCGTGTGCGAGTCGAGGATCGGCACGGCCTGCCAGGCGATCACATAGGCGAGGATGCTGCCCCCGGCGGCGATGACGCCCGCCTCGCGGCCGCGGTAATACCCGCTCGCGCGTGTGACGACCTCGGCCATCAGCACGCCGATTCCGAACGCGACCAGGAAGCCGAAGAAGCCGAAGCCCGAGTTGGCGAGCGCGCCCATTGCGATGCCGGCGCCGAGCGCCGTGCCCGCTGCGGCGGCGACGGCAATGGCGGCCTTGGCGGGCTTGAGCCGTACGAGCGCGCTCCTGGGCATGCGAGCGCAGTCACGGCACTTGACGCCCACGGGCGCGTGCACCATGCAGTCGGTGCAGATGGGCTTCCCGCAGTTCGAGCATGAGACGAGCGTTTCGACGTTCGGGTGGTTGGCGCAACGAGGAGCTTGCTCCTCCTGTACAGCAGACATAGCCCGAGCGTAGATGATCTTTTTCGGCCGTCCTACAGGTCACTTCAGAGCGTTAATCTCCAGGCCCGGACGGCATCGGGCAGCGTGCCCTAAGGACCGGGCGCTTCCGGGCGGAGGCGGACGACGAGACGCCCCGAGAGCGCGCCGTAGAGCGAGCGCAGCATCAGGCCCGCGATGGGCCAGGCCACGGCGGCCCAGAGCACGAGCGTGACGACCACGCGCGCGCGCCCGCCGACCGGAGAGAGCGCAATCCCGAAGGCCAGGAAGAGCGCCGCGGCGAACGACGCGGTGATCGCGCAGGGCACGAGCGAGCGGCGATAGCCGCCGCCCGCGCACAGCGACAGCGCCCGCCGGCAGGCCGTGAGACCGGCTCCGTCCCCCGCGCCGGCTGCGACGGGCGCGAGCCCCAGGGGCGCGAGCAGGAGCGGCACGATGAAGATGGCGGCGAGGTGGAGGATCGCGATCACGCCGAAGGGCGGAGCGACCAGCAGCGCGGTCGCGACGATGCCCGGCAGGGTGCGCCGCAGGCGCTGCCCGATGAACGCGGTCATGGCGCCCGCGAGGGCCAGGGCCCCCGCAGCGGCGGCGAACGAGCCGACCGTGACGATCACCTCGGCGTCCGCATCGGCGCCGCGCAAGGCAGCCACGACGACGGCGGGAAACGCGGCGGCGACGAGCGCCATCAGGCCGAACGTCGCGAACGCCTGGGCATAGCGCGTGAGAGCGGTCGCGACCAGATCGGCCGTGCGGATCTGGTCACCGCTCGTCTCGGCCTGCGTCTCCGCTGTCTCGGGGGCACTCACCGCCGCCATTGTGGCGGCGCGGGCCACACCGGGGTGCCGGGCCGGTGCGGCCCGGCACCCCCGTGGGACTACGAGATGGCTGCGACCGCCGTGCCGACCTTGTAGAGCTTCTTGGTGGCCGTGGCGGTGAGGTTGCCCGTCTTGGTGGGCTTGACCGCGAACGTCGCGATGCCCTTCTTGTTCGTGCGGTGCGTCCCGGTCTTCACGCCGGCGCCGCGCAGCTTGACCGCGACGCCCTTGATCGGCTTGCCCTTGGCGTTCACGACGGTGATGACGACGGAGCCCGGCTGCCCGTGCGGCGGCTGGTTGCCGATCGTCACCTGCATGCGCGCCAGGAGCGTGAACTTCTTGGCCTTGCTGAACGCGCCGACGTTGCCGTCCGGGTCGACGACGGCCACGCGCCAGTACATGGCGCCACCGTCGACGAAGTCCTGCTGGGAGAGCACGGGCGTATACGACGACTGGTCCGTCTGCTCGTCGAGGAACGGTTGCACGAAGCCCGGATTCCGCGAGACCTGCACCTTGTACTGCTTGGCGTTGGTCTTCGTGTTCCAGGCGAACGTCAGCGCCAGCTTGCCGGGCTTGTTGATCAGCTGGGTCTTGGTGCCGCCTGGCTCGGCAATCGTATGGACGACGTCGCGGGTCGGCGTGTAGGCGCTCTTGGCGCTTCCGAACAGCGCGCGCACCTGCACCGTGCCGTGGCCGGTCCCGGTCATCTTGGTATAGCTGGCCGCCGCACTCGGGACGGTCGTGGTCGGCGCGCTGCCGTCAGGCCACACGTTCTGGATCTCGTAGCCGGTGGCGCCGTCCACGGGCGTCCAGGTGAGAGCCGGGAACGTGGCTCCCAGGAACGGCGAAGCAGTCGTGATCGTGGGCACGGGCAGCGTCTGCACGAAGGTCGAGGTGCCCGACCAGGCAAGACCCGAGCTGTCGTCGTTGTTGGCGCGCACGCGCCAGTACAGGGTCGTGCCGACCGGGTAGATGTGGGACGCGGCCCATGCCGTCGCGTCGGTCGTAGCCGAGTCGAGATCCGAGCTGAACGAGGAGTCGGCCGAGATCTCGATCGTGTAGTTCTTGACCTGCTCCGGCACCGGGCTCCACTGGAACAGGACCGTGCCGGAGGCGGAAGCGCCGCCCACGGGCTGCACCGGAGTCGGCGGTACGGATGCGTGCTGGAAGTTCGGCGAGCCGGTGAAGCCACCCAGGAGGCCCGCTGCCGGCGTGAAGCCCCCGCCGCCCCCGACCGTTGGAATGACCTGCCAGTAATACAGCGTCCCCTCGTCGACCAGCGGCGAGCGCGGCGCGTAGCACGGCTCATCGGTGTACGCCGCCTGCACGACCGTCGTGAAGTTGGAGTCGCGCGCAATCGCCACCCAGTAGCCGGTGCTGGGCGTCACCGCACCACCGGTTGCATTCATGTCGGCCGGCTTCCAGCAGATGAGGGGGCTCTTGTTGACGATCCCACCGAGGGCCGGACTGATGACGTCGGTCGCCGGGTTGAGCCGCCCGTCGCACGAGGAGCCGGAAACAGCGCAGTCGACCGTCGGCGGATTGTTGAACGCCTCTCCGCCGACGTGGAAGGTCGTAGAGGCGTACGGCCCGGCGATCGGGGTACCCTCGAGTGCGCTGTCCGTGAATGCGCGCACGAACACGGTGCAGTTGCCGGTCGGCAACGGGCTCCCGGTCTGGACGCTGACGTTGGGCGCGTTGAAGAACTGCGGATTCCCCGGGTTGCCCGTCTGGGAAAATGGCGTCCAAGCGGTGTTTGCCGTGCTGTAGATCGTCGTGCTACCACTGCACGCCGTCTGCACCTCGTAGTGGCGCGCGCCAGGGACGGTCGACCAGGTGACGACCGGCTCGTTGACGTTGCCGCCAGGCGCGATCGGCTGGAGCTTCGAGTTCAGAACGGTCAGGTTGGGCGGACCAGGGACGACCGTCTGGTCGTAGGTCTTGTCGAACGTCGGGCCGTTGTTCCAAGGGCCGGCCTGACCCTGCGGATCAAGGCCGCGGACGCGCCAGTAGTACGTGTTGTTCGGCAGCGTCCCGGTCGGGGCGTAGGACGTCGCCGAGGTGGTCGCCGAGAACAGCTTCGAGCCGGTCGCGAAGCCCGAGGTCGTGTTGACCTCCATCTCGTAGCTGGCGGCGCCGGGAATCGGGTCCCACTTGAAGAGCGGGTCGTAGATCTCCACGCCCGGCACCATGTCGGTCACCGTCGGGGTCGTCGTGCCCGGCCAGATCCATACGAACGAGAAGATCTGGGACGGCGCGCCGGCATTGCCCTCGGCGTCGACCGGCACGACCTGCCAGTAGTAGGTGCCCGGATGCAGCGATGCGGAGACGGCGAGGTTGGTGTTCGAGGTCGTGATCGGGTTGCCGCCGTCGTTCCACGCCAGTGCGCCCTTGGAGATGACGCCTCCGGGCGCGTCGACGCCGCCGCCGGCCGCGCCGGACGCGACGGACACGCGATACGTCACCGCGCCGGGCACCGGGGTCCAGGTGAGGATCGCGGGATTCGGATACAGAACCGTGTTCAGGCTCGCCGGCGTCAGGAGCGCCGCCACGGCGTTCCATTTCTTCGTGAACTTGCGCACACTCGACCACTTCGAAGAGTCGCTGGCCGCGTCGATCGAGCGCACGCGCCAGAAGTAGGCGCCGTTCGGCAGCATCTTGGCGTTGACGAAGCGCAGGTTCTGCGTCGTCACGTCGATGAGGGCCGGGTTGAAGCCAGAGTCGCTGGCGATCTGGACCTCGTACTGGGCGGCGCCCTTGGCGGCGTTCCAGGTCAGCGCCGGCATGTTCTGGACGGTGGTGCCCACTTTGGGCGCAGTCGCCTTCGGCGCGGCCGGCTTGGCCTGTGCCACGGCGGGGGCGAGGAGGACTGCAGCCGCGAGCGTCGGCGCTAGAAGGCGTGCGGAAAGGCGATTCATGCACGTCTCATCGCCTCGATCGGGGCGCTCCTGATCACCCGGGCGGGTGATCAGGAGCGCCCCCGTGCAGGAATACCTCAGACGGTCAGCGCGACCGCGGGCTCCACCCGCAGTTCGAGCGAGCCGTCGACGGCGTCGACGACCACCTCGGCGTCGCCCGCGGGCGGCGCCTCGAGCAGGAGCTTGGCCAGCGGATTCTCGACCAGGCGCTGGATCGCGCGCTTGAGAGGCCGTGCGCCGAAGGCCGGGTCGTTGCCCTCCTCGGCGATCAGCTCGCGCGCCGCCTCGCTCACGACGAGCGAGAGGCCGCGGGCCGCCAGCCGGGCGCGCAGGCGCTCCAGCTGCAGGTCGACGACCGCCGCCAGCTCCTCCCGGCCCAGCCGGTGGAAGATGACCGTCTCGTCGATCCGGTTGAGGAACTCGGGCCGGAACGTGCCGCGTAGCACGTCCTCGACGCGCTGACGCATGCGCTCCGGGTCGCTCTCGGCGAAGATCACCTCGGAGCCGACGTTCGAGGTCATGATCAGGATCGCGTTGCGGAAGTCGACCGTGCGGCCCTGGCCGTCGGTCAGGCGCCCGTCATCCAGCACCTGCAGGAGGACGTTGAAGACGTCGGCGTGAGCCTTCTCGATCTCGTCCAGCAGCACGACCGAGTACGGCCTGCGGCGAATGGCCTCGGTCAGCTGACCGCCCTCGTCGTAGCCCACGTATCCCGGCGGCGCGCCGATCAGGCGCGAGACGGAGTGGCGCTCCATGTACTCGGACATGTCGATCCGCAGCACCGCGCGCTCATCGTCGAAGAGCAGCGCGGCGAGCGTCCGGGCGAGCTCGGTCTTACCGACGCCCGTCGGCCCGAGGAACAGGAACGACCCGATGGGGCGGTCAGGATCGCCGAGCCCGGAGCGCGATCGCCGGATGGCGTTCGAGACGGCCTCGACGGCCTCGTTCTGACCGACGACGCGCTCGTGCAGGCGCCCTTCGAGCGCGACGAGCTTCTGCATCTCACCCTCGAGCAGGCGTGAGACCGGGATGCCCGTCCAGGCGGCCACGACCTCGGCGATGTCGTCGGGCGAGACCTCCTCGTTGAGCAGCCGCTCGCCGCCGTGGGCCTCGAGCGCGGTCTGCTCGTCCTCGAGCTCGCGTGCGAGCTCCGGCAGGCGCCCGTAGCGCAGCTCGGCGGCGCGCTGGAGATCGCCGTCGCGCTCTGCGCGCTCGGCCTCCTCGCGGGCCTCCTCGATCTGCGCCTTGGCGTGCTGGATGGCGGCGATGCGTGCCTTCTCGGCCTGCCAGCGCTCGGTCAGCACGGCCAGCTCGGCACGCACGCCCTCGAGCTCGCTGGCGAGCGCGTCGCGACGCTCCTCGGAAGCCGAGTCGGTCTCGCGCGCGAGCGCGGCGTCCTCGATCTCGAGCTGCTGCGCCCGGCGCTGCAGCACGTCGAGGGCATGCGGCACCGAGTCGATCTCGATGCGCAGCCGGCTCGCGGCCTCGTCGACCAGGTCGATCGCCTTGTCCGGCAGGAAGCGGTCCGCGACGTAGCGCTCGGAGAGCGTCGCCGCGGCGATCAGCGCGGCGTCCATGATGCGCACGCCGTGGTGCACCTCGTAGCGCTCGCGCAGGCCGCGCAGGATCGCGATCGTGTCGGGCACGGACGGCTCGCCCACGAACACCGGGGCGAAGCGCCGCTCGAGCGCCGCGTCCTTCTCGATGTGCTTGCGGTACTCGTCGAGCGTCGTCGCGCCGATCGCGCGCAGCTCACCGCGCGCGAGCATGGGCTTGAGCAGGTTGGCCGCGTCGACCGCGCCCTCGGCAGCGCCCGCACCCACGATCGTGTGCAGCTCGTCGATGAACAGGATGATGCGGCCGTCGGCCGAGGAGATCTCCTCGAGCACGGCCTTGAGGCGCTCCTCGAACTCGCCCCGGTACTTCGAGCCGGCCAGCAGCGCTCCCAGGTCGAGCGCCCAGATGCGGCGTCCCTTGAGGCTCTCGGGCACGTCGCCGGCGACGATGCGCTGGGCGAGGCCCTCCACAATCGCCGTCTTGCCAACGCCCGGCTCCCCGATCAGGACGGGGTTGTTCTTGGTGCGTCGTGAAAGCACCTGCATCGCGCGGCGCACCTCGTCGTCGCGCCCGATCACCGGGTCGAGCTTGCCGCTCTCTGCGATCGCGGTGAGATCGCGGCCGAAGCGGGAGAGCGAGTCATAGCGCTCCTCCGCGTTCTCGTCGTCGGCGCGCTGGGCACCGCGCAGCTTCTGGGCAGCCTCGAGCAGCGCGGTCCGGGCCGCGCCGCCTCGACCCAGCCGGTCGGCGAGCGCGAGCAGCAGGTGCTCGACGGCGACGAACTGGTCGCCGAGGTCGCGCGCCTCCTTGCGGGCGCGGTCGATCGTCTCTCGGAACGCCAGCGACGGCTGCTGCGTTGTCGTCGCGCCGCTGGCCGTGGGGAGCTTGGAGACTGCGGACTCGGCGTGCGAGCGCACGGCCTCGCGGTCGGCGCCGGCGCCGCGCAGCAGCACCGACGCGGTCGCGTCGGGCTCGGCGGTCAGCGCGAGCAGCAGATGCTCGGGCGTGATCTCGGGGTTGCCGTTGACACGGGCGAGCTCGGCCGCAGCCGCGAGCGCCTCCCGTGCCCGGATCGTGAACTGATCGTTCGTTGCCATGTGCAGAACCTCGTGTGAGTGAAGGAATCAGGAACGTGGTGCGAGCGCCTGCGAGGGCGGCTCCCAGACGACCACCTCGTGCCGCACGCTGCGGTCGCGCTCGGCGACCGTGCGCGCATGCACGCGGCGAAGCTCGCTGAGCTCTTCCTCGAGCTCGGCGACCCGGGCCTGCAGACGCTTGAGCGTGTGCTCGAGCGCCAGCACGTGCTCGACGCCCGAATGGTTGAGCCCGAGCGCCGTCGTGAGCGCCTTGACGCTCTCGAGCCGCGCGAGGTCGGCGTCGGAATAGAGCCTCCGGCCACCGGCCGATCGGCGCGGCACGACCAGGCGCCGGGCCTCGTAGAGACGCAGCGTCTGCGGGTGCATGCCGACGAACTCGGCCGCCACGGAGATCGCGTACTTCGGCGTCTGGTCGATCATGAGGCCTCCGCCGCGCGAGCGAACAGGTCGGCGCGCGGATCGTCGCCGTCGAGCGCCGCGAACTTCTCGAGCGCCTCCTTCTGCGCGCGGCTGAGCTTGCGCGGCACCGAGATGTGCACGCGGGCGAGCAGGTCGCCGCGCTTGCCGGAGTCGCCGTTCTTGGGTGCGCCGCGCCCGCGGGCGCGCAGCAGGACGCCATCTGCGGTGCCTGCCTTGAGCTTCATGCGCACGCGCTCGCCATCGGGAGCGGGAACGTCGATCGTCGCGCCCGCGGCAGCCTCGCTGAAGAGCACGGGCACGTCGACGACGAGATCGTCGCCGCGCCGCGTGAACACCGGCGAGGGCTCGACGGTGACCTGGACGAAGAGGTCGCCGGCGGGCGCGCCGTGCGTGCCGGCCTCGCCCTTGCCGCGCAGGCGGATGCGCGCGCCGTCCTTGATGCCGGCCGGGATCGGCACGGCATAGCGGCGCAGGCGCTGCGTGGAGCCTCGGCCGCCGCAGTTCACGCACGGGTGCTCGATCACGTGACCGGTGCCGCCGCAGCGCAGGCATGGCTGCGACAGGGAGAAGAAGCCCTGGGCCTGAGCGCGCACGCCGCGGCCGTCACAGTCCGGGCACGTCGTCGGCCCCGTCCCCGGCGCTGCGCCGGAGCCGTTGCAGACCGTGCAGGGCGCCAGCGCCTCGACTGCGATCGAGACGCGCGCGCCGTTCAGGCTGTCACGGAACGAGATTGTCACGCCGGCCTCGAGGTCGTGTCCTCGCTGCGGCTGCGGACCGCGCGGACCGCCCCGCCCGCCGCGGCCGAAGATGCCGCCGAGCAGGTCGGAGATGTCGATGCCGTCCTGGTTGAACATGCGCGGATCGAACCCGCCACCAGGTGCGGCGCCGCGCATGCCGGCCTCGCCCAGCAGGTCGTACTGCTGGCGCTTGTCCGGATCGGACAGCACCTCGTTGGCCTGCGCGATCTGCTTGAAGCGCTCCTCGGCAGCCGGATCGTCCGGGTGCTTGTCGGGGTGCGTCTCGCGCACGAGCTTGCGATAGGCCTTCTTGATCTCATCCGCGCTCGCGTTGCGCGGCACGCCAAGGGTCTTGTAGTGGTCAGACATCAGGATTCACCAAAGCCAAAAGTGCCTCACGGTCCTCGGGACTCACGAGCGCCCCGCCCTCGCGGCCGAGTACGAGCACGGCACGGTCGCGGGCTGTCAGCGCGGACGCGTAGCGCGCGCCCTCGGGCCGGTACATGCCCTGGTAGCCGAACAGGCCGCCAGAGCCGAGCAGACGAGCGCCGAGCAGCTGACGCGGCTCGACGGCCTCGACGCGCAGCGGCCCCTCGACGCGCACGGCGCCGAGGGCTCGCCTCACGGTCAGGCCGCCGTCCTCGATCACGTAGGCGCGCGGCGCGAGCAGGGCACAGCCGGCGGCGATGCCTGCCATGGCAGCCGCCAGCCCGATCAGCGCCCGCGGGCCCGAGAGGGCCAGCAGGACGGCCAGCGACAGGGCGCAGAAGAACGCGCCCGTGAGCGCGCGGGCCGTGAGATCGAGGCGTGCCGGAGCGAAGCTCACTGCCCGCCTCCCTCCGCAGAGGTCGCGACGACGACGCGTGCGGGCCGCAGGACGTGCTCACCCAGCCGCCAGCCTGCCTGGACCACGGCCAGGACCGTGCCCTCGGCGACATCGGCGGTCGGCTGCGCGACCAGCGCTTCGTGCTCTCGCGGGTCGAAGACCTCGCCCTCGGGCGCGATCTCGGCCAGGCCCTCGCGGGCGAGCACATCGCGCAGGGCGCTCGCCGTCAGCGCAACGCCGCGGCGGAGCGACTCCTCGACGCCCGCCTTCGCGAGCTCGTCGAGCGAGCGCTCGAGATCGTCGAGCACGGGCAGGAGCGCGCGCAGGATGCGCGCACCGGCCTGCGCCGTCTGCTGCTCGGCGAGCCGTGCCTGACGCTTCTTGTAGTTGTCGAAGTCGGCCGCCAGCCGTCGCAGGTGATCGAGGTACGAGTCACGCTCGAGCTCGAGCTCCGCGATGCGGTCCAGCTCGGGCTGGGCGGCCGCATCGGGGCCGGGCGCGGGCGCCGGCGTAGTGCCGGCGCCCGCGACTGCGGCCTCGTCGGGGGTCTTGGGATGGTTTGTCATGGGTTACGACCGCGCGTGATCGCCCTCGTCGACGATCTCGGCGTCCTCGATGACCTCTTCCTCGGCCTCGTCGGACGGAGGCGTGCTGCCACCCTCCGCGGAGCCGCCGCTCGCGCCCGTGTTCTGGTACACGACCTCGGCGAGCTTGTAGGAGGCCTCGTGCAGCGCCTGGGTGCGCGTGCGGATCGCCTCGGCGTCGTCGCCCTCGAGCGACGTGCGCAGCTCGGTCGCGGCGGTCTCGATGGTCGTCTTGACGTCGCCGTCGACCTTGTCGCCGTGCTCGCGCAGGGACTTCTCGACCGAGTAGAGCGCCGTCTCCGCCTGGTTCTTGGCGTCGGCGAGCTCGCGCAGCCGCCTGTCGTCATCGGCGTGCGCCTCGGCGTCCTTGACCATGCGCTCGATCTCGTCGTCGGCCAGGCCGGAGCCCGAGCGGACTTCGATCTTCTGCTCGTTGCCCGTGCCGAGGTCCTTGGCCGAGACCGAGAGGATGCCGTTGGCGTCGATGTCGAACGTGACCTCGACCTGCGGCACGCCGCGCGGCGCCGGCGGGATGCCGACGAGCTGGAACTTGCCGAGCGTCTTGTTGAAGCCGGCCATCTCGCGCTCGCCCTGGAGCACGTGGATCTCGACCGACGTCTGGCCGTCCTCCGCGGTGGAGAACGTCTCCGACTTGCGCGTGGGGATGGTCGTGTTGCGCTCGATCAGCTTGGTCATGACGCCGCCCTTGGTCTCGATGCCCAGCGAGAGCGGGGTCACATCGAGCAGCAGGACGTCCTTGACCTCGCCCTTGAGCACGCCGGCCTGGATGGCGGCGCCGACGGCGACGACCTCGTCCGGGTTGACGCCGCGATGCGGCTCCTTGCCCAGGACTTCCTTGACCTTGTCGCCGACCGCGGGCATGCGGGTCATGCCGCCCACGAGGATGACCTGCTCGATGTCCTTGGGCTCGAGGCCGGCGTCCTTGAGCGCCTGCTTGACGGGCCCGACGGTGCGCTCGACCAGGTCGTGCGTGATCTCGTTCAGCTTGGCGCGCGTGAGCGTCAGCTCGAGGTGGCGCGGGCCGTCGCTGGCGAGTGCGATGAACGGGAGGTTGATGGGCGCCGACTGGGCGGAGGAGAGCTGGATCTTGGCCTCCTCGGCCTTGTCGTACAAGCGCTGCAGCGCCATCGGGTCCTTGGACAGGTCGATGCCCTGCTCGCGCTTGAACTCGGCCACCATCCAGTCGACGACGGCCTTGTCGAAGTTGTCGCCGCCGAGGTGGTTGTCGCCCGAGGTCGACTTGACCTCGAACACGCCGTCGCCCAGCTCGAGCACGGACACGTCGAAGGTGCCGCCGCCGAGGTCGAAGACCAGGATGGTCTGATCGGCGCGGTCCTTGTCGAGACCGTAGGCGAGCGCTGCGGCGGTCGGCTCGTTGATGATGCGCAGGACGTTGAGGCCGGCGATCTTGCCGGCGTCCTTGGTGGCCTGGCGCTGTGCGTCGTTGAAGTACGCCGGCACCGTGATCACGGCGTCGGTCACGGTCTCGCCGAGGTAGGCCTCCGCGTCGGCCTTGAGCTTCTGGAGGATCATCGCCGAGAGCTCCGGCGGTGCCAGCTCCTCGTCGCCTGCCTTGACGCGCACGTCGTCGTTCGGACCTGCGACGACGTCGTAGGGGACCATCGTCATCTCTTCGGACACTTCGGCCTTCTTGCGGCCCATGAAGCGCTTGATGGAGAAGATGGTGTTCTTGGGATTGGTCTCGCGCTGCCGCTTGGCGGTGACGCCGACGAGGCGGTCACCATCCTTGGCGAACGCGACCACGGAGGGGGTCGTCCGGCCACCCTCGGCGTTCGCGATCACCGTCGGCTCGCCGCCCTCCAGGACGGCCATACACGAGTTCGTCGTACCGAGGTCGATGCCGATGACCTTGCTCATTCCGCGTTGTGCTCCTTGATCTCGTGCGGTCGGCAAATGCGCCGTCCGCTAATTCATGAGTGTGACTGCACTCTAAAAGATGAGTGTCTCATTAGCAAGAACTGATCGGCTCGATCAGGTGTTCCAAATCCCTCACGCGGAGGACAGGCGCGCCCCTGCGGACGCCGACGCTAGGTAGGTGACCAGCCACCGGTCGAACCCAGCACTCCCCCGGACTCGCGCCGCTCGCGCCAGTGCGCTCGGCGCCGCGGCTGTCGCGGCCGCCGCCCTTCCCTCCCCGGCCGCGGCCGCTCCCGGAGGTGGAACCGGCACCTGGGTGTGGGCCCTGGCCGCAGTCGGCGCAGCAGTGCTGGTGTTCACGCTGATCCGCATGCGCGGAGGCATCCGGCGCGCGACGCACACCGCCAGCGACATCTCCGACGGCCGCGAGCTGCTGATCGCGCGCGGCCGGCGCGTCACCGAGACCCTGACGGCCATGGCCGAGGTCGTGGAGGAGCGCGAGGACGAGGGCGCGAGCAAGCAGCACCAGCGCGCGCTCGAGGCCGTGGCCTCCGCGCGCGCCCGCATCGGCAAGGCCTCGGGCCCGCGCGTGATGTCGAAGGCGCACGAGGAGCTCGACGAGGCCGAGTGGCTGATCGGCGTCCTGGGAGCGCGGCTGGACGGGTTCGTCGAGCCGCTGCGGCCGCGCAACGGCACCCCGGCGACCTGCTTCTTCGACGGCGCGCATGGTCTCGCGACCGTGGAGGTCGACCTCGAGGGGGTCGCCCTGCAACGCATTCCCGTACGCACCTGCGCGGCCTGCGCAGTGGGCCTCGTGCGCGGCGAGCGCCCGCGCGTCGGCACCGTCTCGATGGGCGGCCGGTCGCTGCCGTGGCCCGCGGCACCCCGCTGGTGCGGCTCCTACGCCTGGGCCCTGAAGGATCTGAAGCACCTGCACTACGACGGATCGCCGCTCTTCGCACCACCCGAGCGCCCCGTGGGTCAACGCAGGCAGACGGTCGCAGAGCGCGCTCGCGGCGTGCGCGCACGCGTCCTGCCGACGGGGCCGGAGGTGCTGCCCGAGGACGACATCGACGAGGTCGACGAGTTCGACGACGTCGAGGAGGGCTTCGACGCGTTCCACGAGGAGACCCCCGAGATCGAGCAGGACGAGCAGCTCGAGGCCTCGTCGATCAGCACCGGGGCCTTCGCCGCGATGGAAGGCGACGCAACGCCCGAGGCCGAGGCGGCTCCCGTCTCGGGCAGCGACACCGACCCCGAGTAGGTCCGCGCGCTCCCTGCGGCCCAGCGAGGGTCGCGGCGGCGGCTCGCTAGCATGCGCGCCGTGTCGAACGTCCTGCTCTGGCCGGTGCGCACGATCGGCGCGTACCTCCCGGACGGCTGGGGAGGACTCGCGCGTCAGCTGGCGATCTTCATCCCGTTCGACATCGCCTACGAGCTGTCGCGCACGGTCGCGACCGGCGGCAAGGAGACGGCGCTGCAGCATGCGCGCGACGTCGTGGACGCCGAGCAGTCGCTCGGCATCTACCAGGAGCTGGCGGTGCAGCGCTGGGCGCTGGACGCGCCCGATTTCGTCATGGAAGTGGCGAAGTTCACCTACTTCCAGTGCCAGTTCACGATCACGTTCAGCTTCGTGCTCTGGGTCTACGTGTTCAGGCACTCCGCCTACACGCTGCTGCGCAACGTGCTCTTCGCGACGTTCATGCTGGCGCTGCCCGGCTACATCCTCTACCCCACGGCCCCGCCGCGGATGCTGCCTGACGAGGGCTTCGTCGATGCGCTGCAGACCGCGGCGCTCAACCAGAGCGGGTTCCTGGTCACGCTCTTCGGCAACCCCTATGCAGCCATGCCGAGCCTGCACACGGCCACCGCGATCCTCGTCGGCTCGACGGGCGTGCTCGTGACGCGGCATCTGCTGGTGCGGCTCCTGTGGGCGTTCTATCCCGCGCTCGTCGTCTTCTCGATCGTCGCCACGGCCAACCACTTCTTCCTCGACGCGATCGCCGGCGTGGGCATCCTGGCCGGCGCGCTGACGATCGTGATCACGCTGCACCGCTACAAGGGCTGGTCGCTCGAGCCCCTCACCGACCGCTCATCGGCACGAACCGACCGCTCGTCGACGGCACGCGCCGGCGCCGAGGCCGGCCTGCCACCTTCCACTCGATGAGTACGTTGCCGATGCGCCTGGACCGGATCAAATCTGGCTACACCGACGGTGCCCGCCAGCTCGCCACGCGCGCCGTGCGCGTCCTGAGCGAGAGCCGCGTCACGCCCAACCAGCTGACCGCGCTCGGCTTCGGCCTGAATCTCGTGTCCGCCGTGCTGATCTATCGCGAGGACTACATCCTCGCGGCCGTCGTCTTCCTGATCGGCTCGATCATCGACATCCTGGACGGCGCGCTCGCACGCTCGCGCAACCAGGCCACGACGTTCGGCGCCTTCATCGACTCGACCACCGATCGCATCTCCGAGGGCGCCGTGCTGTGCGCGGCCGCGCTCGTGTTCGCGAGCCACGACGACACCTGGGCGGTCATCGCCGTGTTCGTGGCGCTCGTCGCTTCGTTCCTCGTGTCCTACACCCGCGCGCGGGCCGAGGCCCTCGGCCTCGACGGCAAGGCCGGCTTCATGGGCCGCGCCGAGCGCGTCGTGCTGCTCGCGGCCATCCTGGCCGCCGCACCGTGGGGCGCGCTGCCGTACGGCATCGCGCTGCTCGCCGTCCTGGCGAGCGGGACCGTGGTACAGCGCATCCTTTCCGTCCGTCGACAGCTCGCCGCGCGCGAGCGGCTTTCCAAGGAGCTCGCATGACCCCGAACGGCAATGGCAACGGCAACGGCCGTGCCCAGGACGGGCGCGTCCGCGTCGCCATCGTGGGCGTCGGCAACTGCGCCTCCTCCCTCGTGCAGGGCGTCCACTACTACCGCGATGCCGCGGACGACGAGTTCGTCCCCGGCCTCATGCACGTCAACCTCGGCGGCTACCACGTGCGCGACGTCGAGTTCGTCGCCGCGTTCGACATCGACGCCGACAAGGTCGGGAAAGACCTCTCTCAGGCCATCGTCAGCGGCCAGAACAACACGATCAACTTCGCCGAGGTGCCGCACACGGGCGTCACGGTGCAGCGCGGAATGACGCACGACGGCCTCGGCAAGTACCTCAGCGAGGTCATCAAGAAGGCCGACGGCCCCACGGCCGACATCGCCACGATCCTCAAGGAATCGAAGGCGGACGTGCTCGTGAGCTACCTGCCGGTCGGCTCCGAGGAGGCGACCAAGTGGTACGTCGAGCAGGCGCTCGCGGCCGGCGTCGCCTACGTCAACTGCGTGCCGGTGTTCATCGCCCGCGAGAAGTACTGGAGCGACCGCTTCGAGAAGGCCGGTCTGCCGATCGTCGGCGACGACATCAAGTCGCAGGTCGGCGCCACGATCGTCCATCGCCAGCTCGCGCGCCTCTTCCGGCAGCGCGGCGTGCTGCTCGAGCGCACCCATCAGCTCAACGTGGGCGGCAACACCGACTTCCTCAACATGCTCGAGCGTGAGCGCCTGGAGTCCAAGAAGATCTCCAAGACGAACGCCGTGACCTCGACGCTCGACTACGAGATGGCAGCGGACGACGTGCACATCGGGCCGTCCGACCACGTGGCCTGGCTGAAGGACCGCAAGTGGGCCTACATCCGGCTCGAGGGCCGCTCGTTCGGCGACGTGCCGCTCAACATCGAGCTCAAGCTCGAGGTCTGGGACTCGCCCAACTCGGCCGGCATCGTGATCGACGCCGTGCGCTTCGCCAAGCTCGCACTCGACAACGGCCTCTCGGGCGCCCTCGAGTTCCCGTCGGCGTACCTCATGAAGTCGCCCCCGGTGCAGCACCCCGACGAGTTCGCGCGCGAGCAGGTCGAGGAGTTCATCCGCGTGAACGCGCGCCCCGGCGCACCCGTGCCCGCGGCCGCGAACCCGGTCGTGTACGAGAACCGGTAGCGGTATGGCTGCGGGGGCCGGTTTGCTGGCCGACCTGCACATGCACAGCGAGCACTCGTGGGATTGCACGACGCCCATCGACGAGTTGCTCGACGCCGCCCTCGCAGCGGGCCTCGGCGCGCTCGCCGTCACCGATCACAACACGATCGCCGGCGGCGCCGAGGCGCGCGCGCGAGCGGTCGAGCGCGGACTGCCGCTGCACGTCATCGTCGGCTCGGAGATCAAGACCGCGAGCGACGGCGAGGTGATCGGGCTGTTCCTGCACGAAGAGGTGCCGCGCGGCCTGACGTTCGCCGAGACGCTCGAGCGCATCCGCGCCCAGGGCGGCCTGGTCTACATGCCGCATCCGTTCGACCGCTTCCATACGACGCCATCCCCGGTGCTGCTGCATGAGCACGCGAAGGCGATCGACGTCGTCGAGACGGCCAATGCCCGCCTCTGGCTCGAACGCGACAATCGCGCAGCCGAGCGCTTCGCGAGCCAGCACGGCCTGCGCCGCGGGGCCGGCTCGGACGCCCACGTGCCCGCCGGGATCGGCACGGGCGCGCTGCGCCTGGCGCCGTTCGACGATCCGACGTCGTTCCTGCGCGCAGTCGATGACGCCGAGATCGTGCGGCGTCCCCGCAGCATGCTGCGGCTGCAGGTCGAGAAGCGCCGCCGCCAGCGCGGCAAGGAGCGGGATTGATCGGGACCGCAGGGATCAGCGGGCAGCGGTCGAACTCCGACGCGGTGCCCGCCGACGAGCTCTACGAGCGTTACCTGGCGCGTGCGATCAGCGAGGTGAACGCACTTGGCGATGAGATCGCCCGCCGCGGGGACGCTCCCTCGCGCCAGCCCGTGCTCGGGTCCGGGCACCCGCTCGGCGACATCTTCCTGCTCAAGCACGATCCCACGCCCGCCGAGCTGACCGAGGGCGTCGCCTTCTACGGGCGCGTCGGCCAGGCCGTGCTCAAGTCGGTGCAGCGGCTCGACATCGATCCGCTGCTCGTCTACGGCACGAACGTCGTGAAGCTCGGCGGCGACCACGGGCGCGACGAGCGCGAGCTCGCCGAGCGCGTCTATCCCATGTGGCTGCTGCGCGAGCTGCACATCGTGCAGCCGAAGATCGTGGTCGTGATGGGCGAGGACACCCTCGCGGTCGTCAACGGGCTCGATCTCGCCCTGGCGAAGCCCCTCGAGCCCGAGCTCGGCGTCGTGCAGCACCTGACGCCCACGATCGAGGCGCTCTACACCCCCCCACTCGAGCCCTCGCTGGACGACGCAGCCGCAAAGCGCCGCTTCTGGGCCGCCTTCCGCGCCCTCGGCGAGTGGTACGCAGCGCTCCCCCCGTACTGATCAACCGGGGTCTAACCAACCGGGGTCTGGCCCCGCCAGGCGGGGCCTGACCCCAGGTGGCGGAGGGTGGCACCGACGTGGCGCATGGCGCGCAACGCGTCTGGGCATGCCAGAAGCGGGAACTGCCGGGCTCGGAACGACGCGCAAGCCTGACGTGATCGGAAACGACTCCGGCACCAGCAAACCACCTGGTTGAGCCAATCGCCACCCTGGGGTCAGGCTCCGCCACACGGGGTCAGACCCCGCCTGGCCGCGCCAGACCCCATGTGTACGGACCCCGTGTGTACCTGTCAGGCGGTGCGGTCGAAGCGCGCTACGCACTCGACGTGCGGCGTGTGCGGGAAGAGGTCGAACGGACGGAGGCGCGTGAGCGAGTAGCCGCCCTCCGCGAGGATGGGCGCGTTGCCGGCCAGCGTCGTCGGGTTGCACGAGACGTAGACGATGCGACGGGCGCCCAGCTCGGCCACGCGGCGCGCGGCTTTGGGAGTCATGCCGGCTCGCGGTGGGTCGAGGATGACGACGTCGGGCGCCGGCAGGCCCTCTGCGATCAGGTCGCGGGGCGCCTTGCCGGCGTCGGCGGCGACGAACTGGATGTTGGCGACACCGTTGGCGAGCGCGTTCTCGCGCGCTCGCTCGATCGCCTCGGGGACGATCTCGACGCCGATCACCCGGCGCGCGGAACCTGCCAGTGCAAGGCCGATCGAGCCCGTTCCGCAATACAGGTCCCACACGATCTCGCCGCCGGTCAGCCCGGCCTGCTCGATCGCGTCCTGGTAGAGCACGTCGGCCATCTCGGTGTTCGTCTGGAGGAACGAGCCGGCGGAGACGCGCAGGCGCAGACCGCTGATCTCCTCCTCGAACCAGGACCGCCCGAAGAGCGGCCTCGTCGGGATGCCGCTGGCCACCTCGGCCACGCCGTCGTTGATCGCGTGGAGCACCCCGACGACGCCGGGAGCGCGTTCCGCGAGCAGCGCCTGGAGATTCTCGATGCCGGTCAGCTCGCCGCCGGCCGTGACGAGGATGCACAGCAACTCGCCCGTGCGCACGCCCTCGCGCACCACCAGGTGCCGCAGGAACCCGGTGTTGCTGCGCTGGTCGTACGCCACGTGTCCCTCGGCGCGCGCCCAATCGCGAAACGCCTCGCGCACGGCGTTGCCGGCGTCGCCCGTCAGCAGGCAGACCTGGATGGGGACGATCTCCTCCCAGCGGCCCGCCTTGTGGAAACCCAGCGAGATGCCCTCCGGCGTGCTCGCCCAGGCGTACTCCAGCTTGTTGCGATAGGCGTACTCGCGCACGGCGGGCACGATCGGCTCGATCGGCGGCTCGGGTAGGCCTGCGATGCGCTGCAGCGCATCGATCACCTGCTGCTGCTTGTGCTCCAGTTGCCGCTCGTAGCGCAAGTCCTGCCAGCGGCATCCGCCGCACGTTCCGAAGTGCGGGCAGGGCGCCTCGACGCGGTCGGGCCCGCCCGACAGGCGCTCGAAGGCGATCGCCTCGCCGTGGCGGCGCTTCACGCGCTGGATCCGCGCCATCACCCGGTCGCCCGGGAGCGCGCGATCGACGAAAACGACGACGCCATCATGGCGCGCGACGCCACGCCCACCCGCTGCCAGCGAGTCGACGGTGAGCTCGAGCTCCTCTCCGACCCGAAACGGCGCAGCCACGAGAGCAGCATAGGTGCGTGCTCTTATTCCGGCAGCGGCTCCCGCAGCAGCACCGGGCGGAGACGCAGGGTCGCGAGCACGCCCAGGCCGGACGCGACGGAGGCGGCGAGCCAGAGGCTGCGGTATCCCTGGGCGTCCGCGAGGGCTCCGAGTGGAACGGCAGCCAGCGCGCCGCCGCCGAACAGCGCCGTCGACATCAGGGCGACGGCCTGCCCGGCGCGCGCTGCGCCTGCGATCTCGCCCGCGATGACGTAGAGGACGCCGTTGAAGCCCAGCGCACCGAGGCTGAGCACGACCAGCGCCACGACGCGGGCGGCGGTGCCCTGGGGCCAGACGAGCCAGGTGAGCAGCGCGGCACCGGAGGCAAAGATGCCGACATCGCGCAAGGTGGCGACGCGCCGCCTGCCTCCGCCGAAGTCTGCGAGCCGGCCCCAGCCGATGCGCGCGGCCATCGCGCTCAGGCTCACGAACGCGAACAGCAGGCTGCCGTCGCCCCGGCTCGCTCCGCCGTCCCGCAGCGCGGGCACGCCGAACGTCAGCACCGTCGTGAGCCCGACGATGTAGCAGAGCGCGACGACCAGCAAGCGCGGCATGCCCGGCGCCCTCAGCACCTCGAACGGCGCGATCACGCGCCGCGCCGCTGTCGGGGGCACCAATGGCCCGTGCGGCGTGTAGAGCGCGAACACGACGGCCGTGACCGCCGTGAGCGCCCCGCTCAGGCCGAGCGCGAGTGGCACGCCACTGAGGTGCACGGCGAGCGGCAGCAGCAATGCGGCCAGCAGCCCGCCGAGCGCCACCGACATCTGGCGCATGCCGAGCGCGAACCCGCGCCGCTCGGGCGGAAAGCCATAAAACACCGACACGGTCGCAGCCACGGCGACGACGGCCCCGGCCACACCACTTGCGAAGAGCGCGATCCCGAGACCGACGGGATTGGTGAGCTGCGACCCGCCGATCAGCAGCACGCCGCTGGCGGAGCCGGCGTAGAGCAGCGGCTTGCGCGGCCCCGAGCGATCCACGATCACGCCGGCCACGATCAGCGCGACCGCATTGCCGAGCGCCGTCGCGTTCACGAGCGCGCCGAGGCCCGCGGCGCTCAGGCCGTAGCGGCTCTGCAGGTCGGGCGCGATCACGCCGAGCCCCCACTGGACGATCGAGATCGACGCCTGGCAGGCGAGCGCGAGGACGAGCAGCCGGTAGGGGCTGCGCACGGTTTCCCGGGGAGTCACTCCTCGAGGGCCGAGGCGGCCAGGAGTGCCGAGCAGAACAGGCGCCAGGCGAGGAACGGGTCCTCCTCGGGAGCCGCGAGCTCGCGCAGAACAGCGGCAGCACGCGGCAGATGCGCGCCGGTCGCCCGGGCCAGGTCGCTGCGAATCGCATCCGCCAGAGCGCGCCGGCGCTCGCCGCTCGCAAGCTCCTCCGAGAGGGCGGTGACGGCCCGTGCGTCCGCGGCGCCGATCGCGTCGTTGGGATCGCCCGCCGCAGCCGCGAGCAGGAGCGAGCGCCGGACGGCCCCGCGCAGCTCGTCCTCGTCGATGCCGACGGAGTCACGCATGCGCGCGAGCAGCGGCGGGCCCGCCAGGGCCGCCCACTCGCTCTCGGGGTACGAGGCGAGGGCGAGATCGATGTCGCGCAGCTCGGTCACGGATCGAACGCCATCTTGACACCCGCGAGTCGCGTCTTGCCGCGCTCTTTACGTGCCGGCCGCGATGCTGGGACTCAGACAGCGGTGTGACCGGATGCCTGCCCCGGTCGCACCGCTTTCCTGTTTTCGGGGGACGGTCAGGCGCCCGCAACGCGGGCGGGCGCGGGCGCACGGTGGTCGCGCACGGCCTGCTCGAACGCCTCGACGACCGCAGGATCGAACTGCGTCCCCGCGTTCGTGCGCAGCTCGGCCAGGGCCTCGGCGGTGCTGCGGCCGCCGCGATAGGGGCGATCCGACACCATCGCGTCGAAGGCGTCGCACACGGAGATGATGCGCGCCCCGAGCGGAATCTGCTCGCCGGCCAGACCGTCGGGGTAGCCGCTGCCGTCCCAGCACTCGTGCGAGAAGCGCACGAGCGGCGCGAGCTGCCGCAGCCGCTCGACGGGCTCCAGGATGCGGGCTCCGATCTCGGGATGGGCTCGCATGTGTTCGCGCTCGCCCGTGCTGAGCGGGCCGCGCTTGCGCAGCAGCTCGGAGGGGATGCCGATCTTGCCGATGTCGTGCAGCACCGCGGCGTGCTCGACGTCGCGCAGTGCCGCGGCATCCAGGCCGAGCACGCGTCCGACGCGGCGCGCGAGGTCGGCGATCGAGAGCGCATGGCCGGACGTGTACATGTCCTGTGCCTCGAGAGCGCGTACGAGCGCGTCGATCGTGGCGAGGAAGCTCGCCTCGAGCTCGCCGGCGATGCGCTGCCCGTCGAGCGCCAGTGCGGCCTGCAGCGCCATGCCCTCGAGCAGCGCCAGCTCGGCGGCGGCGAAGGGCGCGCCGTCCAGGCGCAGGAGGCTGAGCGTCCCGACCAGCGCGCCGTGGAGCTGCACGGGCACGTCGGCCGTCAGGGCGGACGGCGGGAACTGCGATCCCGGGGGGAGACCCCGCTCGTTGGCCGACGACACGACCGTCTCACCGTTGGCGAGCCGGAGCTCGGCGACGGCCGAGCGGTCGCGCTCATAGCGCTCGACGACCGCCTCGCCGGGGGCGGCCCCGGCGCTGCCGCAGCGCACGCTCTCGCCGTTCTCGTGCAGCCACAGCGAGCAGCGGTCGCAGGGCACGCGGTCGAGCACGGCGCGCGTGAGGGCCTGTCCGATCGCGTCGGGCGTGGCGCTGTGGGCGAGCTCGCGCGCGAGGTCGAGCAGCACCTGGGTGCGGGCCCGCTCCTCTGCGGCCTGCTCGTGCAGGATGGCGTTCTGGAATGCGAGCCCGGCCACGTGCGCCATGACCTCGAGCATGCGCACGTCGTCGCGGTCGAAGCGGCCCTCGCCGTCGCCGGCCAGCACGAGCGCGCCGACGGTCGCATGCTCGCCCACGAGCGGCGCGGCCAGCAGCGTCGAGCCGGGCAGGTCCACGAGCAGCGCTTGCCCTCCCTGCATCGCCTCCTGCCCGTGCGGCCGCAGCTCGTCGAGCGCCACGCGCTTGCGCGTGCCGGACGACGCGATCGGCGCCACCCCCACGTCGTCGCCCACGCGCACCCAGACCGCAGCGCGATCGTGGGGCAGCGTCTCCCGCAGGACGCGCAACAGCGAGCGCGCGACATCGGCGGGGCGCTGCGCGGCCGAGAGCGTGCGCGAGAGCGTCTGCAGGTGCCGCATCTGCTCGAAGGAGCGGCGCGTACGTGCCGCCATCGAAGGCGAGCGCCGCGCGATCAGGCGCTCGTCCGCAAACGTGATGCGATCCTTGCCGAGGCGCTTGGCCTCGTACAGGGCTGCGTCGGCGGCCTGCAGCAGGTCGCGCAGGTCGCTGCCGTCGTCGGGCCAGCTGGCGACGCCGAACGACAGCGTCAGCCGCCAGCCGCCCAGGTCGATGGCTGCGAGGCTGCGCTGCAGGCGCCGGCAGACCGTGCGCGCATTGGCCTTCGTGGTCTCCGGCAGCAGCAGCGCGAACTCCTCGCCGCCGATGCGGAAGACGCTGTCGGCCGGTCGCATCCCCCGCCGCAGGAGCGCGCCGACGTCGCGCAGCGCATCGTCCCCCGCCACGTGCCCGCGCGTGTCGTTGAGCTCCTTGAAGTCGTCGATGTCGGCCAGGACGAGCGCGAACCCGGCCGAGCGGGCGGCGACGAGCCCGCGCATCGTCTCGTGGAAGCTGCGGTGGTTGGCGAGCCCGGTGAGGGCGTCCGTCGCGGCCTCGGCCTCCTTGCGCTCGAAGGCCCGCAGGCTTTCGAGCGCGACGGCCGCATGTGCCACCAGGAGGGCCGAGTCGTCGACGAGGTCGGCTGCGAGCGCGCCCCTGCCACCGAGGCCGACGAGGTAGCCGTGCGTGCCCGTCGAAGTGCGCAGCGGGAGGCCCAGCCGGCAGCCTTCGAGCTCGACGCTGCGCTCGTACTCGCCCGCCGTCGCGAGCGCCGCCAGCGCTTCGCCGTCGAGTGCGAGCTCGCGCGAGCGCTCGTCGCGCAGCCAGGTCTGCGCCAGCACCAGCTCGCCTTCGACGATCTCGCCGATCTGCACGCAGGCGAGCCCCAGGGCGCTCCCGATGGCGCGCGCCACGACGCTCAGCACCGCACCGTGCTCGCGCGCCTCCGCGAGGCGGGCGAAGGCCTGCCAGAGCCAGCGCGCGCCGGCGGGCTGGCCCGTGTCCGGAGGCTCGCCGCCCAGCGCGTCGCTGAGCATCACGGCCGAGCTCTGCAGCAGGCCGGCGTGCTCCGCGGCGCCCGGGCCCGCAACGAGCAGGGCCGCGGCCCCAAGCGGCTGCACGACGGCGCCGGGTTCGTCGACGCGTGCCCGTCGCTCGACGATCCAGTCCTGGCCGCGCTGTTCGCACAGCGCGAGCTCGCCGTTGCGCTGCACCCACACCGCGACCGGCACCGCGAGGCGGCGATGCAGGAGCGCGCACGTGATGTCGCACAGCTCGGCAGGCGTCAAGTGCCGCGCAAACGCTGCAGCGAGCGCATCATCAAGGATCTCGGACGACGCGCCGGCAGGGTGCACGGATCCAAGTCTAGTCGTCACCACTCGTATACTCTTGCGTTTACGTGAATGATCATGCAAACGGGCTTCCCGCGCCTCCCGCTTCGCTGGCAGGACGCGATTTTCTGCGCGCGCGGGACCTGAGCCGCGAGGAGCTCGACGGCCTGCTCGACCTCGGCCTCGCGCTCAAGGCGGCGCAACAGGAGCGCATTCCGCACCGCCTCTGCGCCGGCCGCACGCTCGGGATGATCTTCCACAAGGCCTCCACCCGCACCCGGGTCTCATTCGAGGTCGGCATGAGCCAGCTGGGCGGCGACGCGCTGCACCTCGCCCAGGGCGAGCTCCAGCTGGGGCGCGGCGAGACCGTGCGCGACACGGCCATGGTGCTCTCCCGCTACCTCGACGCGGTCATGATCCGCACGTTCTCGCAGGCCGACATCGACGAGCTGGCCACGTGGGCCGACGTCCCGGTCATCAACGGGCTCTCCGACGATCACCACCCGTGCCAGGCGCTGGCCGATCTGCTGACGCTGCGTGAGCGATTCGGCCCGGACCTCCGCGGCGTCCGGCTCGCCTACGTCGGCGACGCGAACAACGTCTGCCGCTCGCTCGTGTGCGCCGGCGCGATCGCCGGTCTGGACATGGTCGTCGCGGCCCCCGAGGCCTACCAGCTCGACGAATCGACGGTGCACTTCGCGGAAGCAATGAGCGCCGCGAGCGGCGGGTCGCTGACGCTCACCGAAGATGCCGACGAGGCCGCTCGCGGAGCCCAGGCGCTGGTCACCGACGCCTTCGTCTCGATGGGCCAGGAGGTCGAGACGGCCGAGCGCCTCGACGCCTTGATGCCGGGCTACCGCGTCGACGAGCGCCGCGTCTCGCTGCTCGCCTCCGACGGCGTCGTGCTGCACTGCCTGCCCGCGCACTACGGCCAGGAGATCGACGAATCGGTGCTGTATGGCCCGCGCTCGGCCGTCTGGGATCAGGCGGAGAACCGCCTGCACGCGCAGAAGGCCCTGCTGGCCGCGCTGCTCGCGGGCTCGGACTAGCCGCTAGTCCGCGAGCTCGACGCCGCCCTCGGGGCTCCAGCGCCCCGGGCGGTCGGCCGGCGCCTGCCGGTCGTCGGACGAGCCGCGCGCGACGCTTGCGCTCCGCGCCACGAGGTCGAGCGCGACGATGAACGTGCGCGATTCGGCGCCGAACGTGAAGGTGATGAACACGCGGCGCGGCAGATCGACGCCGTGCACACCGAGCGCGACCTTGGGCCGGCCGTGGCGGGTCGCGAGCTCCCGCACGCGTTCGAGGTGCGGCGAGCGGTTGAACGCGCGCGCCGCGATGCCGATCAACTCGCCCTCGTCGGCCTCGCGCTCGCGCGCACGCAGCACGCGGTCGACCTCTGCAGTCACATCGGGTGGAACGGGGGCACCGCCATCCTGCGCAGCGCTGAGCGCGGCTTTGAGCTCCCGGCGCTCCTCCGCCTCCTTCTGCCGAGCCGTGAGCACTGCCTCGAGCTCGTTGCGAGTCGATGCCAGCCGCGACGTGAGCCGATCGATCTCGCCGTGCGCGGCAGCCAGCGCCGTCTGCGCAGCCTCGGCCTCCTCACGCACGCCGCGCGCCTGCTCGAGCTCCTCCTCGAGCGTCGCGAGCTGCCCCGTGAGCCGCTCGACGAGCGCATCGCGGCGCTCCGCGAGCTCCAGCCGCCCGGGGTCGGCAGGCATGCGCAACCGCCGCCCGGTCGACTCCGCGGGCAGCCAGCCGCGCGCCTCCGCAGTCGACGGACACAACTCGCAGACGCGCACGGCGGCGCGGCTCGGATGGTCGCGATAGAGGCGGACTGTCTCGCCGGCCAGGAAGCTGCGCCGGCAGATGGCGCACTCGTGGGCACGATGTGCAGTCGAAGGCATCGGAACGTCCGATCGTAGCGGTTTGCACGCAAAAGACGCGAGCACCTGTGCACGATCCGCAGCTCGCGCTCGGACGTTGCACGCCTCGCCAGCCGGTTCGCGGCCTGCTGGGCAAGGCGCCGGACGCGGCCAAGTGACACTCGCCGGGTGTGCCACTTGGCCGACGAGATCACGCGCCGAATCGACTACCCTGACTTGCGAGAGGGGCCGTAGCTCAGCTGGGAGAGCATCTGGTTTGCAACCAGAAGGTCAGGGGTTCGAGACCCCTCGGCTCCATCCTTCAATCCCTTTATCCATCAGGGAAACGGACAGAATCTGGAGGCGCCCACGAGGCGCCTTCAGTACGTCTGAGACCCTTGAGGGTGCGGGGGACATACAGCCCGGTGCGGGAAAGGTGCGGGGATCTCCTGAACCTCGAGCGGCTTCCACGCGCGCGGCGTAGGATCGGCGCATGAAACGCGCCGCACGTGCGGCCCGCTCATCGCTGCGCCTCCGATGACGCGGGCTCGTCGGTCCGTACCGCGCCGCGGCGGCCATGCCCGGTCGCTTCGGCCGAGACGACCGCGAGCGCGGTGCCCCACGGATCGCGCACCTCGAAGCCCCCGTCGACCGCTTCGACCGTGCTCCCGGCGGCCTCGAGGCGCTCGCGCAGAGCGGCGACCTCGGCGTCGCTCGGAATCTCCACCGTCCAGCGGCGCAGGCCGGTCGTGTGCGGCGGCGGGCCGTCGACGCCCTGTCCGTTCCAGACGTTGATCCCCAGGTGGTGGTGGTAGCCGCCGGCTGAGACGAACGCGGCCGAGCCGATGTCCGCTTGCAGCTCGAAGCCCAAGATGTCGCGGTAGAAGGCGAGCGCCCGCTGAATGTCCCCGACGTGCAGGTGCAGGTGGCCGATGCGGAGGCTCTCGGCCACGAAGCCGGTCGGCTGCTCGCCGGCGACCGTGCTCAAGAGGCTCTCGAAGTCGAGCGGAGCGGGGCCGCGGTCGTAGCCCAGGCCGGCCGGCCACCGCTGGCGGTCGCGATCCCAGGCCAGCTCGATGCCGTTACCGTCGACGTCGGCCAGGTAGATCGCCTCGTGCGTGCCGTGGTCCGACGCGCCCTGGATCCGGGTGCGGGTCTGCGTCAACCGGACTGCGACGCGGGCCAGCTCCTCGCGCGTCGGGAGCAGCAGCGCGTAGTGGTAGAGGCCGGCGTGGCGTCCGGCGGGCCGCGCGTCGGGATTCTCGTGGAGCACGACGACGGTCTGTGCGCCGTCGCCGAGCTCGGCCCTGGCGCTGTCATGGGTATGCACACGCAGGCCCAGCGAGCGCTCGTACCAGGCGACGGCCCGGTCGAGGTCGGCGACCGTGAGGTGGACTGCGCCGAGCCGCAACGTGCTCGGGAGTGCCGGCGTGATGGCCGGTCGTGTGGTCTCGATCTTGCTCATGGTCAGAGTGTCGAGCGCTCGGCGCGCTGAGGCATGGGGGACCTGGGCCGATGCATGGACTTCTTCGAGACACCGCCCAAGAAGTGCATGGATTCGAGCAGTCCGTCCATTTCGATCGGCCCCGGCCGCCCCGATGCTGCGCAGCAAGACAACGAACCCGAGAGTCAGGAAACCATGGACATCACCATCATCGGCACCGGCAACATGGCCCGCGGCATCGCAACCCGTGCACTCGCCGGCGACAACACCGTCACCCTTCTGGGCACGGATGAGGACAAGGCGCGGGCGCTCGCCGGCGACCTGCCCGGTGAGGTGCGCACCGGCACGGTCGGCGATCCGATCTCGGGCGACGTCGTCGTGCTCGCCGTCTGGTACCAGGCGCTCGACGACATCCTCGGACGCTACGGCGATCAGCTGAATGGCAAGACGATCGTCGACATCACCAACCCGGTCGATCCGCAGACCTACGCGCCGCTACCGGTCGCGGCCGGCTCGGCTGCGCAGGAGATCGCGCAGAAGGCGCCGGGCGCGAAGGTCGTCAAGGCGTTCAACACCACGTTCGCCGGCACGCTCGTCGACGGGCAGGTGGGCGGCCAGCCGCTCGACGTCTTCATCGCCTCCGACGACGACGACGCCAAGGAGACGATCCGCGAGTTCGCCGAGGGCGCGGGCCTGCGCGTGATCGACGCCGGCCCGCTCGCCCACGCTCGCCAGCTCGAGGGCGCAGGCTACGTGCACATGGCGATCCAGCCGGGCCTCGGCGGCAGCTACGCCACGGCGCTCAAAGTCGCCTCGTAAGCGACTCGCATCAGACGCGCCCCGAAGCCTCAGCGCTCCGGGGCGCGTCCGCGCATCCGTTCGCGATACGCAGACGGCGCCTCGCCGAACTGGCGCTTGAACGCGCGCGAGAAGTACAGCTGGTCGCCGTACCCCGCCCGGTATGCGACCTCGCCGATGCTCATCTCGGTGAACCGCAGCAGCCGCGCCGCCTCCAGCATCCGCCGATCGGTGATCAGCTCCTTCGTCGCCCGGCCCGCCACGTTGACCAACGCGCGAGAGAGCGCGGCCTGCGGAACGCCGAGAGCCTCCGCGAAGTGCGGCGCGTCGTGATGACGCACGTAGTCACGCTCGAGCAGCTCCGTGAAGCGCCGGTACAGCTGAAGATCGGCGTCGTCAACGTCACCCCGCTCCGTGCGGCCCGCCTCGTACCAGCGCTCGCACCAGAGCAGCAGCGCTGAGACGAAGTGCCGCTGGAGGGCGACACTGTGGGAGTCCGGCGGGCGGCGCGTCTCGGCGGCCAGCAATTCGACGACTGCCTCCAGGCGGCCGACCTCGCCCGGCGGCACATCCACCGTTTGCACCGAGCGGTTTCCGACGAGCCATGCCGGGTTCGCGCCCGTGGCCGAGTCTCCGTGAAGAAGCTCCTCGCCAAACCGCACGAGAGCGCCGTACAGGCCACTGGCGCGCTCGAAGACGTGCACCTGCCCACGGCCGATCAAGGTGATGGTGTTCGGCTCGACGAGCGAGACCTCACCATCGATCAAATGCTGGCCGGATCCACCCCGCGTCCAGACGAGCTCGTGATAGTCGTGGCGATGCGGGCGACGCGGCCCACGGTCGGAGTCCGCTCCGAAACGCGCATCCGCGAGCAGCACCACCTCCAGCGAGAAGCCCGCCTCGGGCAGCCGATCAACGGCGATCTCGCGGCTCGCCATCAGGCACGCCGCCTATGACTGCTCCCGAGAAGAGCGCGAAAACGGCCGGGCGTACTCACGGAGGCTGCGACACCACCGTGTCAGGCTAACCCCAGCACCGGGTCCCGCGCTACGAGCTGCCGCACGAGGCTCAGCGCTCGGCCGGCTGCACAATCCCCGAGCGCTCCGCGGCGCGGCGCATCTGCGATCGTTGCGTCTCGGCGTAGGAGCGGTCTCTCCGCGCGGGTCAGGCCGTAGGTTCGATCCTTACTCGGCCCATCCCGATTTCCGCGGGCAAACGCAAAAGAACCGCATTTGCTCCGTGGGAGATACCCGTGACCGATATGCCTCGAACGTGCGTCCGGTGCGCGCAGATGCGTTCGTAGAAGGGCTCGGCGAGCTCGGGCGCGGCGGGTCAGGGGAAAGCTCGGGCGCTACGCCGCGAGGTCTCTAGGTCCGCCAGAAACGTCGTCGAGCTCCTCGGGAGGACGCGATCGGAACTCCCGTCCCCCTGGCACGCTCTCTGACAACGATCATCTGCGCTCCGAGGGTGATCGCCAACATAAGCGGGATCGAGGTCGGCGACGCGGCAACCTTCGCTCCGATCGCAGCTGCGACACCGATCAGCGCGACGCGGGTCGCGAGGAGGCCACCCCAGCCCACGCCAATCGTGGTCCACGAGGCACGTTCCCACAACTCACCGCGTCGTTCGAAAAGTTCGATCGTTCGCCCCCGGATCACGCCGAAGCCAACAGATGCCAAGGCGCTCAGAACGAGAAGCAGAGCTGAGGCGATGCTGAGCGCGTGGTGCTCGGACGTGTCGGTCAACAAGATGACGCCGTAGATGCCGAGACCGATCGGAAAGAGCAGAGAGCGTTCGCTGAAGCGATCGCTTCGACGCTGGCGAACGATGAAGAACGCGACCACCGCGAGGCCGCCGACTACATACAGCGCCTCCTTCACAATCGCCTCGGAAGTCGTCCGAACCCGGCTCGTGAGATCCGCAACCTCAGCACGGTGGAAAAATTGTACGTAATGGCGTCTCGACGTCGAGGATGATCGTGACGGGGCCGTCGTTCACGAGTTGCACCTGGATATGCGCGCTGAGGCGCCCGCGCTCCAGCGCCTGGACCCGCTCGGCGAGCAGCTGCTGTCCTCGGTGCGACATGAGCCGAACGCTTCAGGCTCGGCGCGGTGCAAGCGAATCCCAGATCGCGAACACGCTTCGCGGCGCTCACCCGGCGAGCGCCGCGACTCCCGACAAGCTGCCGAAGATGGGATACCTCATGCTCAAGTGGTTAGCCGGGGGAGAGCCACGCTCGCATAAGAAGGGCGACGCTCGCGCCCGGATTTCGCGAGACATACGGGCATCCGAACGCGACCTAGGGCAGCTGCGTCCGCAGGATGTCCAGCCCAGCTGCCCGAGCAGCGTCCTCGACGTCGGCGACCGACCGCAGGCGGCTCACGCGCCTCCTAGGCGTCTCGCCGGTGCGCGGTCACGCGCGGATCTCGGCGCGCGGCGCCACCCGGCCTCGCGCAGCGCGAGCCGGAACGCGCTACCGGGCTCGCGCCCGAGCCGTCGCGGCGCAGTTGGCGGCCGAACGCGCTCGGCTCGCAGGTGCGGCAGCATCGACGCGGGTCGCGTCAGCAGGTCGAGCGCCTCGGTCGGCCGGCGCTCATGCCGGCACCAGGCCGACGGCGGCTGCGTCAGCGAGTCTTCCCCGGGGGGTCGGGGTCGCTGCGCGAGCCCGCGCTGCGGCTCGTCGTCGAGTCGACACGACCCCGCTGGTACCGCATTCTGGTGCCCATCTGGTCCCGCAATGCGCTGCACGGCGGTGGCAAGATGGGCGAGTGCCGCCGTCGCCCACGATCACGCCGCTGCTCGTGGCCGAGCTGCTCGTCGAGGACGAGCAGCGCTTGCCGGTCTACGTCCACGTCATCGACCATCCCGACGCCCGCGTGCTGGTCGACACCGGCATGACGGAGCTGCGCCCGGAGATCGCCGACTTCGACCCCCGCCTCGTCCCGCTGAGCGAGCAAGCCTTCGACCTCGCCGGCGTCGACCTCGTCGTCAACACGCACCTGCACTTCGACCACTGCGGCGGCAACCACCTCTTCGCCGGACGGCCGATCTATGTTCAGCGGCAGGAGCTCGAGGACGCGCGCACCGAGGACGACTACACGATCCGCGAGTGGGTCGAGGCGCCCGGCGTGCGCTACGAGCCGGTCGATGGCGAGTTCGAGCTCCTGCC
>Ga0207683_10000155_pt1 | contig 57375 bp, 49 predicted proteins | sample KBSM73metaG_FD_184333 | JGI IMG/M metagenome (GOLD analysis project Ga0207683, IMG submission 184333) | Miscanthus rhizosphere microbial communities from Kellogg Biological Station, Michigan, USA - KBS M7-3 metaG (SPAdes) (version 2) | ecosystem: Host-associated > Plants > Roots > Rhizosphere >...
CCCGGAGGTCATCAGCGACGAGCCGGGCCGCTGCCCGAAGTGCGGCATGAAGCTGCTCGCAACCGCCGCCCCGGTCACCTACGCGTGCCCGATGCACCCCGAGGTCACCAGCGACCAGCCCGACCGCTGCCCGAAGTGCGGCATGAAGCTGCTCGCAGTGCAGACGACAACCGGCGCCGGCGCGGACCACGGAGCGGAGATGCACCACAGCGGCCACGACCCCTCCGATCAGCACGACCATGCCAGCGGCATGACCGATCATGCCGGGCACGACGGGCCCCACTCGCACGGTTCCGGGTCGGCCGGCGGGATCGAGTGGGAGGACGACATGGTCGCGGTGAACCGGCAGACCACGGCCGCCACCATGCACTGGATGTTCGTCGACCGAACGCCGGGCGCCGCCGACACCGGCATCGACTGGCGGTTCACCCTCGGCGACCGGGTGAAGATCCGGCTGGTCAACGAGATGGACTCCGACCATCCCATGCACCACCCGTTCCACCTGCACGGCGCCGGCCGCTTCCTGGTCCTGGCCCGGGACGGGCAGGTGGAGCCGAACCTGGTCTGGAAGGACACCGTGCTGGTCCGCACCGGGCAGACCGTGGACATCCTCTTCGACGTCAGCAACCCCGGTCTCTGGATGGCGCATTGCCACATCGCTGAGCACATGCAGAGCGGCATGATGTTCAGCTTCACCGTGGCCCGGCAGCCGGAGCCGAGCTCGTGAGCCAGGACGAGACGGCGGCCGCTGCGGGCGGCCGGGGCGACGACACGGTGGATGTGATCGTGGTCGGCGCAGGTCAGGCCGGTCTCGCCATCGGCTGGTACCTGGCCCGGCTGGGTCTGCGTTTCCTGGTGCTGGAGGCGTCCGCCGAGCTCGGCCGGTCCTGGCGGAGCCGGTGGGACTCGCTGACGCTGTTCACCCCGGCCCAGTACGACGCGCTGCCGGGGATGCCCTTCCCCGCTCCGGCCGACACCTACCCGACGAAGGAGCCGGTCGCCGACTACCTGCGGGCCTACGCCGACGCCTTCCGGCTGCCGGTTCGGCTGAACTCCCGGGTCACGTCGCTGAGCCGCAGCGGCGACGGCTTCGAGGTCCGCACCGCGGACGAGACGTTCTCGGCCCGGCGGGTGGTGGTGGCGACCGGACCGTTCCAGGTCCCGTTCGTCCCACCGGCCGCGGGCGGGCTGGACAGCCCGGTGACCCAGCTCCACTCCGCTGACTACCGCAACCCGCAGGCACTGCCCGACGGCCCGGTCCTCGTGGTCGGCGGCGGGAACTCCGGCCTGCAGATCGCCGAGGAACTGTCCGCCAGCCGACGCGTGGACGTATCCATCGGGACGAGTCCGCCGATGCTGCCGCAGCGGCTGGCGGGCCGGGACCTGTTCTGGTGGCTCACCCGGCTCGGTCTCATGCGGGTGCCGGCCGAGTCGCGGCTCGGCCGCCGCGTGCAGGCCCGGGGCGAGTTCGTCATCGGCACCAGCCGGCGCCAGCTGAAGCGGGCCGGCGTCACGTTCCGGCCGCGGCTGGTCGGTGCCGATGGGCGCACGGTGCGCTTCGCCGACGGCAGCACGCTGGACGTCGGGGTAGTGGTGTGGGCGACCGGTTACCGCTCGGACTATTCCTGGATCTCCGTCCCGGGAGTCGTGCGGAACGGCCGCGTCGCTCATCGCCGCGGCGTCACCGACGTACCCGGCCTGTACTTCCTCGGCCTGTCCTGGCAGCACACCCGCGGCAGCGCGCTGCTCGGCTTCCTCGACGAGGACGCCCGCCACATCGCCGACCGCATCGCCGCCGACCGGGCAGCAACGGCCCCGAACGAATCGACCACCGCTCCTCCCGCGCCGGGCTGACGGCGCCGCCACCTCCAGTCCAGGAGACCCGCCTGGGCGCAGCGCTGTTCGTCGCCGTCCTGTGGTCACCTCCTCCGGAGACCAGCCGCATCGACCCGCCCCACCGTCCCCGGGGCGAAGTCCCACCGTGCCGACCGGCCGATCCCATCGGCCGGGCCACCAAGCCCGAACTCGAACGGGGACGGTGCCGGGCTCCGCAGTGGGAGTTCGGCGTGCACGGTGGTGCCAGCGCCGGGTGCGGTCTGCACCGCGAACCGACCTCCGAGTGCCTCGACCCGGTCCTTGAGCCCGACCAGGCCCGACCCGGCGCAGGGGTCGGCTCCCCCGCGGCCGTCGTCGCTCACCCGGACCCGCAGGACCGTGCCGTCGACCTCGACGGCGACCGTGACAGCTGTCGCGTCGGCGTGCTTGGCCGCGTTCGTCAGCGTCTCAGCGACGGCGAAGTAGGCGGCGGTCTCGACCTGCTCGGGCAGCCGCCCTTCCACCTGGATCTCCAGCGCGACCGGGACGGCGGAGCGGCGAGCCAGCCCTCGAAGCGCCGGACGCAGGCCCCCTTCGGCGAGCACGGCCGGGTGGACGCCACGGGCGAGGTCGCGCAACTCGGCCATTGCCCTGGTCGCCTCCTCGGCCACGGCGTCCAGTCGCGCGGCCAGCTCGCCGGTTCCGGGCGCGGCTTCCCGGGCCATCCGCGCCTGGAGCACCAGGTTGGCCAGCCGCTGCTGGGCGCCGTCGTGAAGGTCCCGCTCGATGCGCCGGCAGGTCTGGTCGGCCGCCGCGACGATCCGCGCCCGCGACTCGACCAGCTCGGCGTACAGCTGGGCGTTGTCGAGCGGGACCGTCAGCCGGCCGGCGATCAGCTTGACTGCCGGGAGAACCCCGACTCCGCTGCCACCCCGCCGGCTCCGGCTTCGCGACGTGGCCATCCTCGACCCCCTCCTGCGGAGGTGCCCGCGTCCGGGGCGGACGCCCGCGCGGTGGGCGGGACCGGCGGCGTGGACGGCGTCCCGCTCGCGCCCGACGAGGATCAGCTGCACGCCGACCGCGGCCATCCCGACCGCTGCAAGCACCTTGGTCCGCATGGATGTCCCCTCCGGTTTGCTCCGGGTTGTCGGCCGGCTGCCGCGTTCGCCTCAAGGGAATCGCCCGGGCCCGGCGAAGAACAGTCGTCATCTGACGACTCCTCGCGCCGGACAACGTTCCTGGTCAGCCCGGGTACGAGCGGCTGCGCGCGGTCAGGTCCGGGCGGTATGTGGTCCCGCGGTGTCGATGACGATCGTCAGCCGCGCCGCGCCGGTGGCCTTCGTGGCGGAGAGGTCCCGACGTCCGCGGGCGGAACACCCGGATCCGCCCGCATGATCCAACAAGGGCGCCGGGTCGGGACCGGCACGGCATACGTTTACCGCCATGTGGTCGACTAGCCGGCCGCCGCAGTGGGTCGGCCGGACGCAGGAGCTGGCGATCCTTCGTGGTGCCGCCGAGGCGCTTCGCGCCGGGGACGGGACGGTGGTGTGGGTCGAGGGCGAGTCCGGGATCGGCAAGTCGTCCCTGGTGGCCGAGGCGCTGGCAGCTGGTGACCCTGGGTGGGAGATCGGATGGGGGATGGCCGATCAGCTCAGCGAGCGGTTGCCGCTGCGCGTGATGCTGGACTGCCTGCAGGTGCGGCCCGGTTCACCGGATCCGCGCCGGGCGCAGGCGGCCGACCTGCTGCGCGGTAGGCGGCCGGGGCTGTTCGGTGAGGGCGATGAGTCGACCGGCGTAGAGGTGCTGCTGACGCTGGCAGACGAGCTGTGCGCGGCCGCTCCCACGGTGCTGGTCCTCGATGACCTGCAGTGGGCCGATGACGCGTCGCTGATGGTCTGGCACCAGCTGGCCGCCTCGATCGGCCAGTTGCGGCTGCTGCTGATAGCCACCTGCCGGCCGGCGCCGCGCCGGCAGGAGGTGCAGCAGGTGCGCGCGGCCATCGTGCGCCGCGGCGCCGCGGTGCTCACACTGGGGCCGCTGCCCGAGACGGATGTGACCTCCCTGGTGACGGCGATGGTCGGAGCACCGCCCGGAGATGCACTCCGGCGGCTCACGGCTCAGGCGGCCGGCAACCCGCTGTACGTACGAGAACTGGTCGACGCCCTGGTGCGTGAGCAGGCACTGCAGATACGACCCACTGCCGAGCTCACCCTGGCCGAAGAGCAGCTCCCGGTCTCGTTGGCCGCGGTACTGGCCGACCGGCTCAGCTCGGTGCCCGCCGAGACGGCACAGATGCTGCGCACCGCCGCGCTGCTCGGCGGCAGGTTCACGGTCACCGACCTGGCCCTGGTGCTGCGCAGGCCGGTGTCCGACCTGGCGGCGGGCGTGCAGGAGGCAGCGGCGGCCGGGATCCTGGCAGGCTCGGGTTCTGAGCTGGTGTTCCGGCATCCGCTGATCCGGCAGGCGTTGTACGAGAGCACGCCGACGGCGCTGCGCACGGCGCTGCATGCGGAGGCGGCACAACAGCTCGCAGCCAGTGGCGCGGATGCCTTGAGCGTCGCGCAGCAGCTGTCCGCGGCGGAACGGCCGGGTGGGGGCTGGGCCCGGGCCTGGCTCATCCAGGCCGCGCCCACGCTGACCAGGCGGGCGCCGCAACTGGCGGCGGAGTTGCTAGGGCGGGAACTGGAGGAGACGGCCGCCGACGACGAGGGCAGGGATTCGCTCCTCGCGGGCCTGGTACGCGCCCTGCACGCCGCCGGGTCCTACCAGGAGGCAGGCCGGCGGGCCCGCCAGGCGCTGACGGTGATGACCGACCCGGCGCTCCGGGGCGAGATGGCACTGATATTGGCGCACGCCCAGTGGGGCGCCGGCGGCGACGACGAGGCGGTCCGCGTCCTCCGGCAGGCGCTCGCGGCAGCCGACCTGCCGCGCATCTGGCAGGCCCGGCTGCTGGCCTTGCTCGGGCAGGTCGAACGGCAGGCCGCCGGCTTCGACACCGCCGAGTCGATCTCCCGCCGGGCGCTGACCGCCGCCGAGGAGGCCGGCGACCCGTTCGCAACCGCGCAGGCCCTGAACGACCTGTGGCTGATCCATTCGGTGCGGCGGCACCATGCCGCCGCGCTCGACAACATCGACCAGGCGCTCGGTCTCCTCGGCGACGATCACGACCACGCGGATCTGCGCTCGATCGCCCTGGACTGCCGCACCTTCACGCTGCAGAACCTCGACGAATGGGCGCAGGCAGAACTGGCTCTCCGGCAAGCCCGCGAGTTCGCCCAGCGAACCGGCCGCACGGATCGCGCGACCTGGGCCATCGCAGCGGTGCTGCGGTATTGGCTCGGCCAGTGGGATGACGCGCTCGCCGAGCTCGGTTCCGACGCTCCCGAGGCGCTGGGGCCGTTCTACTACTCGTTCTTGCGCGAACGGTGGTCCGCACTGCTGATGCACGGCGTGGCCGCGCTCATCGCCGGCCGGCGTGAACAGCGCACCACAGCCAGCCAGCACCTCAGGGAAGGCTTGGCGCTGCCCATCGAGAATCTCGCCGACCGGGAGAACCGGGATTTCCTGGTCGCCGCGCACGCGCTGTCGCTCGAGCAGAGCGGGAAGACCCGCGAGGCGATGCTGAGGCTGGCCGAGATCGTGCCGCGGCGGGACGGCGAGATGACCCTGACCCACCAGTGGCTGCCCGACCTCGTCCGGCTCGCGCTCGCCGCCGGCGACAGGCAGGTCGCGCGAGGCGCGGCGCAGGCGTGCCAGGACGAGGCCGCGGCGGAAACCCCGCCCGCGCGGGCGACCGCAGCCAGCCTCCGGTGCCGCGGCCTGCTGCGGTCCGATCCTGGCCCGCTCCGCACCGCCGTCGCGCACTACCGCTCGCCGGGGCCGGCGGTCGAGTTGCCCGCAGCCTTGGAGGACCTGGCTGTCGTGCTGGCGAAGCGCGGCCAGGAAGACGAGGCGAGAGCCGTCATGAACGAGGCTGCATCTCTGTACGAAGACATGGAAGCCCGGTGGGACATCCGGCGAGCCGACAGCCGCCTTCGCGCCTACGGCATCAGGCGCGGCGTCCGGGGCCGGCGCGGCCCGCGCGCAGCGTCCGGCTGGGAGGCCCTCACGCCGACCGAGATCAAGATCGCCGCCCTGGTCGCCAGGGGCGACTCGACACCCGACATCGCCCGCAGCATGTTCCTGTCCCGTCGCACCGTGCAGACCTACATCTCCCGAATCCTGGCCAAGCTCGGCGCGAAGGGCCGCGTGGAGATCGTCCGCGAAGCCCTGCGCCACGGCGCATCGCCGTAGCCAGGGCCCACCGACCGCCGCCGCTGCGGCAAGTGCGGTCACGCCCAGTCGGCGAGCAGGACCGTCTTGCCGGGGCGCTGGCCAGCCCTGGCCGGCTTGCCGTCCCTCAGTTGCCCCCGGCCTTCGGGCGCATCAACCCTCGGCCGATCCACCAGGCACCGAGCTGTCCGAGGTTCATGTGTCCTCGGGTCGCCGCTGGCGTCGGTTGGCGTACATCCTGCCGGGAGATGGCCTCGACCAACGGGATCCGTGGATTGCGGAGTGGCATCGGTGCCGCGCATAACCAGCGAGAACTCCGGCCTCTAGCGCGACGACAGCTGGCGACGAGTGCGGGTCCTCCGGCGCAGGCGGCTGCCCGCCCCGAGCAGGCCGACAAGGACCGGTACGGCGGTGACGACGAGCAGCGAGCCGCCGGGGTCGAGCGTTTGCCGCGACGCCACCACGAGCCGCATCGCGGGACTGATCGCCAACGGGTCGGCTCCGGTCGACGGCGCCGTCGGCAGTACGACGACATAGACGTCGAACTCCCCCGCGTCGACGTACCGCACCGTCCAGTCCACCGTGGTGCGGGCCCCCGGGGCCAGCGGTTCCAGGTAGACCGAGCGGTCAGCCGCCCAGTCCTCCGCGTCGACGTAGACGTCCTCGTGCAGGCTGACGACGTCGAGGTGGGCGACCAGCCGACCCGTGGCCGAGCTGCCGGCGTTGGCCACCGTGGCCCGCACCGGCACCCGGTTGCCGAGCACGCCCGCCATCGCGGACCGGCTCATGGTCACCGTGACCGGGCCGGGCGGCGCGCCGGCGGCGGCCGGGGTCGCGGCCGCGAGGAGCGCGACCGCGATGCCAGCGGCGGCCAGCGGTCTCCTCATCCGACGGATCCCCCTCGCTGCAGGCGAAGCAGCCGGTCGGCGCCGGACAGCAGGACGATCACCGCGAGGAGCGCCAGCAGCGCCGGCGAGATCAGGTAGGACAGGTCCCGCGTCCACCGGTGACCGTCAACCAGCACCCCGCCGACGTACTGCAGGCCGGACGCCACCGGGTTGAGTCGCACCAGCAGATCGCCCAGCCAGCCCTGCCGGGCGCCGGCCGGCAGTTGTGTCGGGGCGAAGAGGGCGAGCAGAACGAACAGGCTCACCGACAGGCTCACCCGGTTCGAGCCGGAGAGTCCGCTGACGACGAGGCCGAGCCCGGCGAGGCCGATCGCCAGCAGCGTGCCGACCAGCCCGCCGAGCAGCACCGCGCTGCCGACGATCGAGACGCCCCGCCCGAGCACCCAGACGTACGGCAGGCTCAGTACGAACGCCGCCAGCCAGAGCGAGAGCGCGGCCAGCAACTTGCCCACCGCGATCTGCCGGCGCGGCGGCGGCGTCAGCAGCAGCGTCTCCAGGGTCCCGCGCTCCCGCTCGCCGCTGATGGCGTCGGCGCCGATCACCATCGTCAGCAGTACGCCGACCGAGACCGCCACCTGCAGCGCGAGGTTCACGGCCTCCCGCTGCTCCAGGTAGTTCAACACCTTGTTGGTGGCCAGCAGGTAGGTCACGACGCTGAGCAGCACGCTGTACCCGAACATCAGCACCGGGCCCCGGCCGCCGACCCACAGGTCCCGGCATTCGCCACCGGCCACCACGAGCCACGCCGGCGCCGGCCGCTCCAGGTCCGCGCCGGCGGCCGCCGCCCGGGACCGCTCCTCGACCGTCACGGCGCACCGTCCGCCGTCGTCGACGTCCCAGCGGTCATGACGCGGAAGGCGTCACCGAGCCGGGCCCGCTCGACCTCCCAACCCAGGACGGGTACGCCGGACGCGACCAGCGCGTGCAGGGCCGCGTCCGGGGCGGCGCCGGTGGACGTCAGTTCGAGGACGCCCGGCCGCTGAGGGCTCGCGACGACGGACAGCCCGTCCACGCCGGCGAGCGTCTCGAGAGCCGCCGGCACCGCCTGCGCCGGCACGGTCACCCGGGCGCCACCGGAGACGACGGCCCGGTCGACGATCTCTGCGACGGGGCCGGCGGCCACCACGCGACCGCGGTCGAGGATGACCACCCGCTCGCAGATCTCCTCGACGTCGGCCAGGGCGTGGGTGCTGAGCACGACCGTCGCGCGCCGGCGTTCGGCGATGTCGCGCAGCATGGCGAGCAGCCGGGCGTGGCCGGCGGGATCGAGGCCGAGGGTGGGCTCGTCGAGGAAGACGACCGCCGGGTCGTTCACCAGGGCCCGGGCGATGCCCAGCCGCTGCCGCATCCCCCGGCTGTAGGTCGAGACGAGGGTGTCGGCGACGTCCGCGAGTCCGACCTCGGCGAGCAGGGTGTCGGCGACCTCCGCCGCCCGCCGCCGGGACGAGCCGTACAAGCGGGCGTGGAAGCGCAGGTGGTCGGCACCTGTCCGGCCCGCGGGGTAGCCGGCGCTCTCCGGCAACACCCCCACGCGGCGGCGGATCTCCGCCGGTCGGTTGCCCGGCACCCCGGCGACCGAGAAGCGCCCGGACGTCGGCGCGAGCATCGTCGTGAGCAGCCGGATCATGGTCGTCTTGCCGGCACCGTTCGGTCCGAGCAGGCCGACGATCTCTGCCTCGTACGCCGCGAAGCTCACGTCCCGCAGTGCGTCCAGGCGGCCGTACCGCTTGCCGAGAGCCTCGAGCTCGAGCATCACGTCAAGCACCCACCCAGTACAGCGCTGCCGGATCGGACGTCGATAGGGCCAGTCAGCCGCGGACGAACATCGGCGGAGTCCGGCGGTAGGGCTTGCTGACCCGATATGCCCGCCGCTCCAGGGCGAACGCGGCTGCACGGGCGCTGGCGACGCCGGCCGGGCCGAGGTGCGAGACCGAGACGAGGTCGAGGAACTCCTGCTGGCTGCCGCCGACCGCGCTGATGCGGATCACGCCGACGCCCGGGGCGTAGAACTTGCGCTGGTGGCCGCTGTCCGGATCCAGCGGACTCGTCTCGTCGGTCACGACGACATGGTCGTAGCACCGGCCGCGTACGCAGACATGCTGCCCGGTCGCGACGACCTTCGCCGTGTCGAGGAAGTCGATGGCCGGCGCCGAGCCCTGGACGTACCGGGGCGTGCCGACCCGCGGGTGCGCGAGCATGTTGATGCCGGCCCGCGCACGGTCGACGCCGGGGATCCAGGTCGCCGGCGCGCCGACGAAGTGCCCGTTCTCGTACTCCTCGGGGTACTCGCCGTAGTTCCAGACGGTGCCGGCGTCGTTCTCCGCCTCGAACGCCAGCTCGGCCTCGCCGAGTTGTCCGTCGTCGAAGTCGCGGTCCCACAGGACCGCCGTCCGGACTCCGTCGACGACCTTCGCCAGGTCGGTGACGACGAGGACGACCCGGTGCGGAGCATCGTCGACCCGGCCGTCGAAGACGTACCTCGTGCCCGGTCGGAACGGCAGGAACCGGTTGTCGATCCGCAGCGAGTGGTGGAATCCCGAGCCTGCCACCGCCGCGGCGGCCACGGCGGCGGGTGCCGGAACGACGGCCACGAGCAGGCAGAGCGAACCGGTCGCGGCGAGGCCGGCGGCGGCCGCGCGGCGGGTCCGACGGCGGAGCGGGGATCTGGTCACGGCGATCTCCTCGAGCGACCGAAGCGGAGGTACAGGGACGGGACGACGAAGAGGGTGAGCAGCGTCGACGTAACCAGCCCACCGACGATCACGAGCGCGAGCGGGTACTCGATCTCGTGGCCGGCGCGATCACCCAGAACGATCAGCGGCACCAGTGCCAGCCCGGTGGCCAGCGACGTCATCAAGATCGGCGAGAGCCGCTCGCGTGCGCCGCGCAGCACCAGCGCCGGCCCGAAGGCCTCGCCCTCGTACCGTTCGAGGTGCTGGCAGTGGTCGACCAGGAGGATGCCGTTGCGTGCGGCGATGCCGAAGACGGTGAAGAAGCCGACAAGCGAGCCGAGCGAGATCACCCCACCGCTGAGCCACGCCGCGATCAGCCCGCCGACGAGTGCCATCGGCAGGGTGAGGAAGACGAAGGCCGCCAGCCGCCATTGTCCGAACGCCGCCTGCAACAGCAGCAGGATCACGATCAGCGCGATCAGCGCGGAACTGAACAGCCGGGACTGGGCGGCCTGCCGCTCCTTGTACTCACCGAGCAGCTCGGCGTGGTACCCGCGCGGGAACGACACCGCCGACAGACCTCTCTCGACGTCCCCGGCCACCGAGCCGAGGTCCCGGCCTTCGACGTTCGCGACGACGTCGATCCTGCGGGAGTCACCCTGCCGCTCGATCACGTTCGGAATGGGCCGCACCCGGACCTTCGCGACGTCCCCGATCCGTACGGTTCGGCCGGCCGGCGTGTCGATCGGAAGCGCGGCGATGCTCGTCACGCTCTTGCGGGTCTCCGGCGTGCTCCACACCACGACGTCGTACGCCTTGCCACCGCGGAAGATGTCGCCGACCTCCTCGCCGGCGACCAGGGTGGCTGCGGCGCGGCGCACGTCGCCCGGCTTCAGCCCGTACCGGGCCGCCTTCGTCAGGTCCACCTCGACCTCGATCTGCGGCACGTCGACCTGTAGGTCCACGTGGTCGTCCACGACGCCGGGGACGCCCGCGATGACCTTGCGCACCGCCTCGGCCCTGGTCCGGATGACGTCAAGGTCCTGGCCGTAGACCCGGACCACCACCGGCTCCTTGGAACCGGTCAGGACCTCCTCGATGCGTTCGTTCAGGTAGGTCAGCACGTCGCGGTAGACCCCCGGGTAGCTGTCGACCACCGCCTTGATCGACTCGACGGTCCGGTCGAGGTCGACCGAGTCGTCGACGCTGATCCAGGCCTCGCCGAAGTTGACTCCGGCGATCTCCTCGCCGAGGACGGCCTGACCGATGTGCGAGCCGAAGCTGCGCACGCCCGGGATCGTCCGCAACTGCCGGCTCAGCGCGATCGTGGTCCGCTGCACCTCCTCGTCGGAGGTGCCCGGCACCGCGATCCAGTGCACCAGGAAGTCCCGCTCCTTGAAGGTCGGGAACAGGGACTGGCCGAGCTGCGGCAGGATGAGCAGGCCGATCAGCGACACGACGCCGAAGGTCGCGTACGCCCGGCGCGGCCGGTCCACGACCCGAGCCAGGACCCGGCCGTAGCCGCGCTGCAGCCACCGCACCAGCGGCGACCCGCGCCGCTCCACCGGCACGTTCCGCAGCATGATGAGGGTCAGGGCCGGGGTGACGGTCAGCGCCACCACCATCGAGGCGAGCAGTGCCACCGTGTAGGACCAGGCCAGCGGCCGGAAGAAGGCGCCGGTCAGGCCCTGCAGCAGGAAGACCGGGATCGCCGCGGCGACCGTGATCAGCGTCGCGTACACGATCGGGCTTCTGACCTCGAGCGATGCCTCCAGGATCACCGAGGCGGTCGAGCGGCCGGTCTGCTCCAGCCGATTCTGGCGCAGCCGTCGCAGGATGTTCTCGATGTCGATGATGGCGTCGTCCACCAGCGCGCCCAGGGCGATCACCAGCCCGGCGAGCGTCATCGTATTCACCGTCGCGCCTCGCCATCGCAGCACGAGCAGCGCCACGATCAGCGACAACGGGATGGTGAGCAGGCCGATCAGGGCGACCCGCCACTCGAACAGGAACAGCGCGATGATCACGACCACCAGCAGGAACCCGAGCAGGAGCGCCTGCCGCAGGTTGTGGATCGCGGTCTGCACGAACCGGGCCTGCTGGAAGATCTTCGTGTCGAAGACGACCCCGGGAAGGCCCGGCTGGATCGCGCGGATCGCGTCCTCCACGCCGCGGGTGACGGCGAGCGAGTTCGCCCACGGCAGCTTCTCCACGACCAGCAGCAGTCCCGTACCGTCGCCGATCACCGCGTCGCCGACCAGCGGCTGGTGGTCCTCGAGGACCTTGGCGACGTCAGCGATGCGCAGCGTCCTGCCGTCCCGCTGGCGCAGCGGGACGCGGCCGAGGTCGGCCGGGGTCACGATCGGCAGCACCCGGCGCACGGGGAGCCGCTGGTTCGCCGAGTCGACGAACCCGCCGGTGCCGATGACGGAGCCGTTCGAGAACTTCAACAGGCCCGAGTCCACCGAGTCGGCGGTTGCCTCCATCACGGTGTCGAGCGGGACCTGCTGCGCCCGCAGCTTCTCCGGCTCGACCTGCACCTGCATCATCTGCAGCCGCTCGCCCCAGATCGCGACGTTGGCGACGCCGGGGACCCGCAGCAACTTCGCCCGGACCGTCCAGTAGGCCATCATCGACATCGCGATGAGCGAGTGATCGGCGGAGGTCATCCCGATCTGTACGGCCCGGGCGGTCGCCGACAACGGCGGGAGCATGAACGGCGGTGCGGCCCAGGTGGGCAGGCTCGGCGTCACGAGTGCCAGCCGCTCCTGGACGAGCTGGCGGGCTTCGAACAGATCGGTACCGGCCTTGAAGATGAGCTCGATCGCGGACAGCTGCGGAACCGATTTCGACCGCAGGTCGTCGAGGCCCTTGACCCCGTTCAGGGCCTGCTCCAGCGGGACCGTGACGAGCGACTCGACGTCGGCCGTGGACAGGCCGACACACAGGGTCTGGATGTCCACCCGGGGTGGCGCGAACTCGGGAAACACGTCCACCCGCATCGAGGGCAGCTGCGCCACCCCGAAGAACATCAGCGCCGCGGCGCCCAGCACGACGAGGTAGCGGAAGCGCAGGCTCCCGCCCACGACCGTCCGCATCAGCGTGCGCCGCGGCGGGGTGGTCACTCCCCACCGACCCCGAACTCGGCGCCGTACAGCTCGGGCACGCCGACGGTCACGACCATGGTGCCGACGGCCGGTCCCGCCCGCAGGTACGCGGTCCCGCCGTCGACGCGGTCCACCGTGATCGGCGTCCGTACGAAGGCGTTCTCGCCCGCCTTCGTGTAAGCCCAGGCGTGGCCGTCCGCGTCATACAGGACCGCGGAGAAGGGGATCGTCGTGCGGGCCGGACCCTGGCGAGCGGCCGGCGCTACCGGTGCCAGGCGGATGCCGAGCCGGTCGACGCCCTCCTCGGTCAGCGTCACCCGGCTCAGGTCCGTACCGGCGACGGCCTCGACGGTCGCGGGCTCCACCGACGCCTCCTCGGCGCCCGCGCCGGACCGACAGCCGGCGGCGCTGACTCCGACGATCAGCAGCGCGGCTGCGGCCAGCACCTTACGGACTCTCATCGCCCTCTCCCCTCGGCGGCACCGGTGCCACCGCGACCGGCTCCGGTCCGGGTGCGCGCACCGGTCCGTCCTCGCCCGCCGGCGCAGACGAGGTCCGGCCGACCAGGAAGACCGGCAGCACCAGCAGCACCACGGCCGTGGAGCTGACGAGCGCACCGAGCACCACGACGGCCAGCGGGTGCAGCAACTCGGTGCCTGCGACCGTGCCCGACACGGCGAACGGCACCAGCACGGCGGCGGTCGCCAGCGCGGTGAGCAGCACCGGGCCGACCCGGTCGTGGGTCGCGCGCAGCACCTGATCGCGGCCGGGCCGCCCGGCGTCCTGCTCCGGCCGCGCCTGCAGGACCAGCAACAGTCCGGCGCGCATGGCGATACCGAGCACCGCAAGCAGGCCCAGCAGCGCACCGAGCGTCCGGATGCCGCCGACGAACGGTGCGACGAGCACGCCACCGGCCAGGGCGAGCGGCAGCGTCAGCAGCAGCAGGCCGGTCCGACGCCAACTCCCCGTCGCCGCCTGCACCAGCAGCACGACCGCCGCAACGACGACCAGCAGGATGACGGCGAGCCAGCGGCCCTGGACATCGGGGCCGGTCCCGGCGGCCGCGCCGCCGCCCTCGCCGTCGCCGAGGACCTCGGCGTGGTACTCCAGCGGGAAGGACATCGCCTGCACCCGGTCCTGGGCCTCGGCCCGGACGGCGGCGACGCGGCGGCCGTCGACGTCTGCCGTCACGTCCAGGCTGCGGTGGATGTCGTCGTGTCGCACGACCGTCGGGTACGGGCCGATGCGCACGTCCGCCACGTCGCCGAGCCGCACCCGACCGCCGTCCGGCAGGTCGACCCGCAGGTCCCGAACGCTGGCCAGGCTGCGCCGGGCGCCCGGCTGCCCCCAGACCATGACGTCGAAGATCTTCTGCTGCTCGTACAGGCTGCCCACGGGCAGGCCGGACAGCAGGGTGGTCGCCGCCCTCCGTACGTCGCCGGGCTTGACGCCGTATCGCTCGGCCGCCGCCAGGTCGACCTCGATCTGCAGGGTCGGCTCCTCCGGGATGGTCTCCACCCGCGCCGCGCGGACGCCGTTCACCGAGGAGAGGGCACGGCGCACCTGCTCGGCCTGGGCCCGCAGCACGCCGAGGTCGTCGCCGAAGACCCGAACCACCAGCGGGTGCGCCGGGCCGGCCTCCGCGGCGCGCACCCGGTCCTCGGGATAGCTCGACGTGCTGTGACGCAAGCCGGGATAGCCGGCGACGATCCGGTCGACCGCGCCGGTGGTACGCCCCAGGTCGACCGCGGGAGCGACCCGCAACCACAGCTCGCCGGAGTTCGCGTTCACCACCTGGTCGGAGTTCTGGGCCCGGCCGACGTGGGCTCCGACGACCTCGACGCCCGGGACCGTCCGCAGCTCCCGACTCATCGCCGCGGTGACGCGGTCCATCTCGGACAGCGACGTGCCGGGCGCCGACCGCAGCTGCACCAGTAGCGCCCGGTCCTGCAGCGCCGGCAGCATCGGCGAGCTGCCGAGCTGCGGGACCGCGGCGAGGGCCGCCAGCGCGAGGACGCCGACGAGCAGCCAGACGCGGCGGCGATGCGCCAGCCACGGCAGCGACCGCTCCACTCCTCCCTGCGCCCATCGCACCAGCCGACTCGCGCGTAGCGCAGCCGGCCGGCCCGACCAGAGCACTGCGGCCAGCGCCGGTGCGAGCGTGACCGAGACCACGATCGACGTCGACACGGCGAGCAGGTAGGACGTCACGACCGGCCTGGAGAACGCGCCGGCCACGCCGCCGAGCAGCAGCACCGGCAGCACCCCCAGCATGACGGCCAGGGTCGCTACCAGCAGCGGACCGCGGGTCGCCAGTACCGCCTCGACGACCAGCGCGGCGGCGGGGGATTCCGCCCCCGCCGCACGGCGTTCCCGTATCCGGCCGCGGATCGCCTCGATCGCGACCACGGCATCGTCCACGACGATTCCCAGTGCGGCGACAAGCCCGGCGAGGCTCACCGTGGTGAAGGTGGCACCGCTCAGGTGCAGCACGTACGCCGCGGCCACGACGGCGACCGGGATCGTGACGAACGCGATCAGCGCTGCCCGCCACGACAGCAGCAGGCCGCCGAGCACGACGACGAGCAGCAGCAGGCCGATCGCGAACCCCAGCCCGACGTTGCGCAGGGCGGCCTCGAGGAAGGACGCCGGCCGGTAGATGTCCGTGTTGATCTCGACCCCCGACAGGCCCGGCGCGAGCGTCGCCATCGCCTCCTCGACGGCACGGGACACCTCGAGCGGGTTGGCCTCCGGGAACTTCTCGACGACAAGGACGAGCCCGGTCCCGTCGCCGACCGCGGCGTCGCCGATCAGCGGCTGGTGGTCCTCGACAACGTCGGCGACATCGGACAGCCGCAGCGTGGAGCCGGAGTTGTCCTCGAGCGTGACCGCGGACAGCTGCTTGGCGGTCGTGATGGGGAAGACGTGCTGGACGCCGAAGCGCTGGTTGGGCGTGTCGACGAAACCGCCGGTACCCGGGGTCGAGGCCTCCACGAAGGTCAGCGGGGACACCCACAGTGCGTTGCCGGTGGTGTCGACCACCCGGCTGAGGGAAACGCCGTTCTTCGCCAGCTTCGCCGGATCCACCAGCACCTGCAGCTGCCGGTCGCGTTGACCCCAGACGGCGACATTGGCGACCCCGGGGATGCCCATCAGCTTCGGGCGGATCTTCCACCGCGCCAGCACCGACATGTCGATCAGCGAGAGTTCCGACGACTTCAAGCCGATCATGGCCACCCGGCTGGTCGACGACAGCGGCTGGATCATCACCGGCGGGGTGCCGACGCTCGGCAGCGCGACCGCCTGCGACAGCCGTTCCTGCGTCATCTGCCGAGCCTTGAGGATGTCCGTACCGGGTTCGAAGACCAGGTCGATGGACGACAGCCCGGTCACCGACTCCGAGCTGATGTGCTTCAGCCACGGGATGCCGTTGAGCAGGTCCTGCTCCAGCGGCACGGTGATCAGCTGCTCCACTTCGGCGGCGGACAGCCCACGGGCCTCTGTCTGGATCTGCACCGACGGCGGAGTGAACTGCGGGTAGATGTCCACCCGCGCCGACCGCAACTGGAAGACGCCGAAGGCCAGCACCCCGATCGCCGCGGCGATCACCAGGCGCGCGAACACGACACTCGAGCCGACGATCCACCGCATCATGGCGGCCCCCCCGAGCGGGCCAGGACGACGCCGCCCAGCGGCGGCACGACCACGATAGGAACGACACAGCGACGGCGTCTTCCGGCGCGAGACTGTCCTCTTTCCCGCCTCGGGACGGACACCGCCTCGGTCCCGAGGGGGGACCGGACTCCGTCTCGGGACCAGGTCACCCGGGTCCGCGGCGGAGTTCGGGAAAGCCCGACGACCTTGGCGACCCGATGCTAACGTCGGCTTGTTGCGACTAGGAACTGCCTCGCGCCGACGGTGGTGTGTCTCGATGACAGGCTGCGGAGACACAGAGCGGTGACATGGCGGATCGCCAGCGCGGAGCGGCGGCATCGTCGGGATCAGGCCGCCGTAGCGTCGTCGACCCGGCGATACGTGACGCGCTGCTGGCCCTGATCGCCGCCGGTCTCTCCCTGGTCAGCCTGGCCGGGAAGATATCCCAGGTACCGAGCGACGACCAGGTCGTTCCCTTCCTCGAGGCGGACGGCCTCGGCCTCGGGCTGGTGCTGCTCGGCACCCTGCCGCTCGCGTGGCGGCGACAGGCGCCGCTGCCCGTGCTGGCCGTCACCGCGATCTCGACGCTCCTCGTCGAGTCGCTCGGCTACCCCCCGCCGCCGCTGCCGTTCGCCATGCTGGCCGCGTTGTTCACGGTCGCCGAAGTCGGCTCGTTCCGGGTGTCCGCGGCCGCCGCCGGCGCGGTGGTGGCCGGTCTCGCCGTCGCCGCGCTGGCCGGCAGCGGCACCTTCACCGACGACAAGCTCCTGGCGTACATGCTGTCGGTCGTGGGGACCTGGATCGCGGGTTACTGGCTGCAGCTCAGCCGTGGTCGGGCCGCGCAGCTGGAGCAGATCGCGGACCTGGAGCGGCAGGCTCTGGCGGCACGGACCCGGCTGGCTGTCGAGCAGGAGCGCGAGCGCATCGCCCGGGAGCTGCACGACCTGGTCTCCAGCAGCGTCTGCCTGATCGTCGGTCAGGCCGGCTCCGCACGCCGGCAGTGCTCCGCCCAGCCGGAGCCGGTGCGGCAGGCGCTCGCCGCCGTCGAGGCCACCGGGCGGGAAGCCCTCACCGAGCTGCGGCAGTTGCTGCGGGTCCTCGGCACGGAGGATCCGGCGGCTGAGCACGTGCCGCGGCCACGCCTGGACGACCTGCCGGAGCTGCTCGCTCGCGTGGACCGGGCGGGGCTGCCGGTCGACCTCACCGTCCTCGGCGAGGCCCGGCCGTTGCCCGGGGCGGTCGATCTGGCCGCCTACCGGATCATCCAGGAGGCGTTGACCAACAGCCTGCGGCACGCCAGGGCCGCGCGCGCCGCGGTGCTACTGGACTACACGGCGGAGACGCTGGAGGTACGGATCGGGGACGACGGACAGGGCACCGCCCGGGACACGGTCGCCGGGCGCGGGATGACCGGAATGCACCAACGGACCACCCTGCTCGGCGGGAATCTCACCATCGGGTCGGGGAAGCTCGGCGGGTTCGAGCTGGCGATAACCCTGCCCCTGGACGGCAGGCGGCTGTGGGCACCCGCATCCTGATCGCCGACGACCAGCCGTTGATGCGGGCGGGCCTGCGCGGATGCCTGGCCGGAGCACCGGGCATCGACGTCGTTGGCGAGGCGTGCAACGGGTACGAGGCGGTCGAGCTGGCCCGACGGCTGCGTCCGGACGTTGTGCTGATGGACGTACGGATGCCAGGCCTGGACGGGGTCGCGGCGACCCGACAGCTGACCGCTCCGGGCGCGGACGGCGGCCCCGTTGCGCGGGTGCTGATGCTGACGACGTTCAATCTGGACGAGTACATCGTGGCGGGCCTACGGGCCGGAGCCAGCGGGTTCCTGCTCAAGGACGCCAGCGCCGAGGAGCTGGTGCGTGCTATCCGGATAGTGGCCGCCGGTGACGCGCTGCTAGCTCCGGCCGTGACCCGCCGCCTGCTCGACCGGTACGCCAGATACCTGCCGTCGCCAAGCTCCCCCGCCGATGACCCGCTCCGCCACCTGACCGCGCGCGAGCTCGTCGTGCTGCGGCTCGTCAGTCGCGGGCTGAGCAACGAGGAAATCGCGGACCGGCTGCACCTGTCCCGCAGCAGCGTCAAGAGTCACGTGAGCCACCTGCTCGGCAAGCTCGGCCGAACCGACCGGGTCCAGCTCGTGGTGCTCGCCTACGAGACCGGCCTCGTGCGACCCGGCGACCCGATCGGCACCGACACCGACCCCCCACTCTGAGAGCGCCCCTGGCCGCGCCGCGCCCGCCCCCGTCAACCTGGGGAGATGGTGGCGCGCTCGGCGGGACGCGAACCTGCAACCTCTTGATCCGTGGTGGACTGTTCGGACCAGTTGGGTCCTCCCCGAGTCGGGTGGGGTCGAGCGCAAGTAGATCGCGAGTGCGGGCAGTGCCTGATGCCCACGGCCATCCGAGATGCCTTCGCCTGCTACAGCCTGGCGAGCAGTGCGGCGTACCGCCGACATCCGCTGCCGGCGCTCTCCGTCTCGGGGTCAGGTCCGTCTGCCCTGTCTTCCTCCAAGGTGAAGCGATCTGGACGTGCCGGTTGCTATGGCCGGTCGTCGGCAGCGCTCACCACCTCAGTCCTGATCGTCCATGCGGCTGACCGCGGAGCGGCGCCGGCGCACGGCACCGAGCAGGGCCGCCGCCGCCGGGACACCAGCCGCCGCTGCGCCCGCCGGGGCGCCACGCCGCACGACCTGCTTGGCGGTCACCAGGACCGGGGCGGCCGAGGCCGCGATCCGCCCGCCGCGGGTAGCGATGGCGGCGGAGGCGGCGCGGCCGCGTCGGGCAAGCCGCTCCCGGCGACTGAGCGGTCGCTGTCGCAGCCGTCGCACCCGCTGCGCCACGGCGACAGCCACACCGATGCCGGCGAGCGCGCCCACCGCCGCCGCGATTCGACCGCGAGCGCCGGTCGACTGCGCCGGCTGGCCGGGCCGCCCCTGCTCCTCCTGGGACTCGGAACCGACGGTGGGCGGTTCCGCGTCACCGGTCGGCAGCACGGTGGGGGAAGCCTCTCGGGAGTGCGACATGCCGTAGTGCCGGTAGAGGGCCGCCTCGTCCTCCGCCGATACGTGCTGGGCGTCGCCGACCGACGGCGCCCTGGTCACGTCGTCCCGGCTCACGGTGACCCGAACGGTGTCGTCGGACTCGGCCGCACCCACGGCGGGAATGACAACAGCCGCTCCGGCCACCTCGGAACAGACCCACTCCGTCACCCGGGTCGCGTCGTCGAAGAACACCTGCGTACAGGCGCCGATCTCCACGCCATCACGGTCGACCAGCGTCCGGCCCACCCACGCCTCCGCCACATCCCGGTTCGGGAACTCCATCGCTACCTCCACCACCCAGCGGCCACCCGGCCGCGAGATCAAAACTGCCGACTCGTTGGAAGCACGGGCATACCCGGGACCGACACCATGCAACATGGCCGGGCACCCTGCGTGTGAGGGGCAGGTTGGCTATCCGCCCGAGGCCCCCGCCCCGGCGAAGCACCGGCCCGACGTTTCGAGCTGGCCAGGAAGTCGGTCCACCGACCCGACAACGGCTCGATCACCGGCTGCCGGCTGCCAGCCGACCACTGCACCCGCCGGCACCAAGAGGAGCAACCGGGTATCCTGCCCGCGGGTCGCGTGCCACTCGGCCCCTCCACCCGGGGAGCGCCATGTCCCAGCGCAAGTCCGCCGCGGTCGTGCTCGGGGTGACCGCGCTGCTAGCCCCCTCGCTGAGCGCGTGCTCGATCGGCGGCGATGAGGTCGACAACCAGGCGATCTGCGTCGACCGGAACACCGAGCAGCGGGTGTCCGACGATCAGTGTGATCCGAACGACCGGGCCAACATCGGGGTCGGCGGGATCTTCTTCTGGTACTTCCTGGCCGCTCGCGGGGGTGCCTTCTTTCCCGCCATCGGCCAGCGGGTCTCCGGCGGCACGTACTCGGTTCCTGGCGGCAGCTACCGGCGCGGCGGCGTCCCGACCGCGGGCGGCAATGTCCCCCGCGGCGGGTTCGGCGGCGGCACCAGGTCCGGGGGCTTCGGCGGGTGAGCGCCGCGGGCGGATGAGGGACCGGCTTTCGGGGGGCGGCGGGTGAAGCGGGTGTCGTCCACGCCGCGACGGGACTGGCGGCGCACCGTCGAGTCCCAGGGGTTGGTATACCCGGTCACGGTCCTCGACGACGGCTCGGAGTTGCCGTACTGGATCGAGGACGCGGTGTACGTGCTCGAGGAGTGGGAGATCGAGCACCTCGAGGACGTGACCGAGCGCCTGCACCGCATGTGCGTCGAGGCCGCGCACCACCTCGCCACCGGAGCGTTCGGCACGCTTGGTCTTTCCGAGCGAGCGCTCGCGGTGGCTCGCGACTCGCTCGCCGCGGACTCGGTGTCCGTCTACGGTCGCTTCGACCTGCGCTACGACGGGGAGGGCCCGGCGCAACTGTACGAGTACAACGCGGACACCCCTACCGGGTTGATCGAGTCGTCGGTCGCGCAGTGGTACTGGCTGCAAGACCTCCACCCGGAGCGCGATCAGTGGAACTCGCTGCACGAGCGGCTAGTGGCCGCCTGGCGCCGGAACGCCCGCCGGATCGGGCCGGTGCTGCACCTGGCCCACTCGGAGGCGGAGGCCTCCGGCGAGGAGTGGATGACCGTGGCCTACCTGCGCGACACCGCCGACCAGGCCGGGCTGAACACGGTAGGCATGACGATGGAGCAGATCGGCTTCGACCACGACCTCCGCCGCTTCGTCGACCACGAGGGCCGGGTCATCGAGACCTGCTTCAAGCTCTACCCGTGGGAGGAGATGTTCGCCGACGAGTTCGGCGACCGGGTCCTCACCGACCCTGACTCGACCCGCTGGATCGAGCCGGTCTGGAAAGTGCTGCTGTCGAGCAAGGCGTTGCTGGCCGCGCTGTGGCACCTCTATCCCGGGCACGAGAATCTGCTGCCGGCGTACCTGGACAAGCCCTGGGGGATGGACTCCTGGATCGCCAAGCCGTTGCACGGGCGGGAGGGCGACGGCATGAGGTGGGTCCTCGACGGCGTCGAGCACCGATCGCCGCACCAGCACTACGGCACCGAGGGCTACTGTTACCAACTGTGGGCCCCGCCGCCGGACCTGGACGGCAACCGGCCGGTGCTGGGCTCGTGGGTTGTCGACGGTAACGCCGCAGGGCTCGGCGTCCGCGAGTCCGACGGTCCCGTGACGGACTACTACGCGCGGTTCGTGCCGCACTACATCGACGCGCCGACGCCGGCGTCCGAGCAGCGCACAGCCTGGCTGCGGGAAGACGGAATCAAGCCGTAGGGCTGGCGGCGCCGCCGGGTGCGCCCATCCGGCGCGGTCCCCTAAGATCCGGGTCCCATGCTGGACAACCTGCTGGCCGCAGTGGTCTACCTCGGCGTCGGCATCGCGCTGCTGATCCTCGCCGCGTTCGTGGTCGACCTGCTGACGCCTGGCCGGCTGGTGTCCCACGTGGTCGACCAGCGGTCGTGGAGCGCCGCGATCGTGCTCGCCGCCGCGCTGCTCGGTCAGGGCCTGGTGATCTTCACGGCGATATGGACCAACGCCACGACCGGGTTCGGCGACGCACTGCTGTGGACCGTGGTGTTCGGCCTGCTCGGGGTGGTGCTGAGCGCGGTCGCCTTCACGGTGGTCGACCTGCTGACCCCGGGCCGGCTCGGCGAGATCGTGGCCCGGCCGGGTCCGGTGCAGCCGGTCGCGGTGGTGACGGCGGCCGCGCACCTCGCCGTCGCGGCGATTGTCGTCGCCTCGATCGCCTGAGCAGCGCAATCCGCAGCCGGCTCCGTCCTGACCCGACGGCCAAGGGAAGGCCGAACGCCTGACTCCGGCGATGCGGCGCTGGCTCTGGAATCAGGCCGGCCGGGCTGACGGGACCCGCCTACAACAGCCATGGCTCTCGAGGCATCGCTTGGCATCAGCTCGCCCTGCGAACCCGCACCACGCGGCGCCGTCAGGACCCGAGGTCTGGGAGTAGCTCGAAGGCGGGTACGTGCTTCGGCCGGACGACTGCAAAGTCGCGGCGGTCGACCGTCGCGATGCGGTTGATCCCGAGTCGCTCGGCCAGGGCGACGATCGAGGCGTCAGCGGCGCCGAGGTCCAGGTTGGCGTACTGGCCGACGAGTTCAGCCATGCGGTCGAAGTCTCCCGGCTCCGGGCTCAGTGCCTGCACCCGACCGACCCCGAACAGCCTGAGGAAGGCGATCTCCGGCCGGGGCGGGTTCGGCGCGCGCTTGAGGAGATAGCCGACCTCGGCGATCACCAGCGTCGAGGCCGCGAGAGAGTCACCCGGCTCGCGCAGGAACCGCTGGCAAACCTCGTGGTGACGGTCGTCAGGCGACGCTGCGGCCACGAACGGCCCGGCGTCGACCAGGATCACGTGCCCATCTCGGTGCGCAGGATGTCCTTGGCGTTGGCGGACAGGTCGGGGTCGCCACCTGGTCCGGCGGAGCCGATGAAGGCGTCCCAGAACTCGTCCCGGTCTGCGTCCGTCGGCTCATTGATGTCCGGCACAGCGCGCAGGTGAAGGCGCTGCCCTGGCCGGACACCGTGCCGACGAAGCTCGGCGAGTAGTTCGGCGCCGTCGTCGGGGACGACGAGGTCCCACTCACCGGCACCGGATGTGCTCATCGGTCTCACCTCTTCCGCCGTGCCTCTCGCGCACTGCGATGGTACAAGTCCGGGTCCGGCAAGATCATGCTCTGCAGCCCGACGGCCCGGGGAAGGTCGGGCCCCGGGACGCGGTGGTACCAGTCTGGTTCGTGGCCGAGGATCGACAGCAGAGGCGCGTCAGGATCAACTTGAGGCTTTGACCTGGGACGATAGGGCGCGCTCGGCAGGACTCGAACCTGCAACCTCTTGATCCGTAGTCAAGTGCTCTATCCGTTGAGCTACGAGCGCACGGGGCGGTTGCCCGCACCGACCGAGCCAGGATACCCGGATGGGTGGGTCGGGGCGAAACTGGGCCGGTGGAGCGGGTCGACTGCGTGATCGCGGGGTGCGGGCCGGCGGGGGCGGGGCTCGGGCTGCTGCTGGCTCGGGCGGGGCTGCGGGTGACGGTGGTCGAGAAGCACGGCGACTTCCTGCGGGACTTCCGCGGCGACACGATCCACGCCTCCACGCTGACGCTGCTGGACGAGTTGGGGCTCGGGGACGAGTTCGCGCGGCTCGACCAGGAGCGGATCGCGGAGGTGCGCGTCGCCGTCGGAGATCGCGAGTGGTCGTTGGCGGACTTCCGGCGGATCCCGGGGCGGCACCGGGAGATCGCACTGATGCCACAGTGGGACTTCCTCGACTTCGTCACCAGGCACGCGGCCGGGTATCCGGGGTTCCGGCTGCTGATGGAGACCGAGGCCACCGGGCTGACGGTCGAACAGGGGCATGTGACCGGCCTGACTGTCTCCGGCGGCGCCATCCCGGCGACGCTCACGGTGGCCGCCGACGGGCGGTCGTCGACGGTCCGGCGCGCGGCTCGGCTGCCGGTACGGGCGTACGACGCGCCGATGGACGTGCTCTGGTTCCGGCTGTCCCGGCGGGAGTCCGACGTGGTGCGCACCGCCGGTCGGGTCGCGCCCGGGCGGCTGCTGATCCGGATCGACCGCGGCGACTACTGGCAGGTCGGGTACGTGATCGAGAAAGGCGGCTACCAGCGGTTGCGGGCCGCTGGGCTGGCCGCGTTCCGGTCCGACCTGGCAACGCTGGAGCCGGCGCTCGCCGACCGGGTCGACGAGCTCGGCGGCTGGTCCGACGTGTCCGTGCTCGAGGTCAGGGTGGACCGGCTGCGCCGCTGGCACCGGCCCGGTCTGCTCTGCATCGGCGACGCCGCGCACGCCATGTCCCCGGTCGGCGGCGTAGGCATCAACCTGGCCGTGCAGGACGCCGTCGCGGCCGCGAACCTGCTCGTCCGTCCACTGAGGACAGGCACACTGTCCGAACGCGACCTCGCCCGGGTGCAGCGGCGGCGGGCCTTGCCGGCCGCCGTCACGCAGGCCGGCCAGCGCGCGATCCACCGCCGGATCGTCGCGCCGCTGCTCGACGGAGGTGCGCCACCGGCACCGGTACGCATGCTGGAGAGATTTCCGGCACTGCAGGCGATCCCGGCCTACCTGCTCGCGATCGGCATCAGGCCGGAGCACGTCCGGACCTGATGGCGTCGGGCCCGGCCGGGAGGCCTCCGGCCGGGCCCGAACGGCCTAGGCCCCGCCCTCGTTCAGGGTCACCGTCTCCGGCTTGTACGAGGCACCGGTGACGTCCACGCCCTCGGCGGCCAGTTTGTCCAGCGCCTTCTGGACGTACTCGTTCGTGTACGCCGTCCCCTCCGGTGCCTTGGTCAGCACCGTCGCACCCTCAGCGTTCTTCGTCTTCTGCGCGATGTCGACAGTCTGGTTCCAGGCCGACTGGTCAACCAGGCCGATCTTCGACCCCGATGGCCAGATCAGCTGGTTGATCTCGTTCATCTGCCACAGCTGGTGGCTCTTGCCCAGCTTGGACCCGCGGGCGACCACGATGTCCCGGCACTTCTCCGGGTTGTCCCGGCAGAACACCCAGCCCTTCAGCGCCGCGGTGAGGAACTTGACGGTCGTGTCCTGGTACGCCTGGTCGCCCTCCAGCTTCGAGGTATCCGCCCAGATCGCGTCCTGGAGCATCGCGGTGCCGACGTCGTTCCAGTTGATCGTGGTGAAGTCGCCGGGCTGGTAGAGCTTGCCGGTGGCCGGGTTCTTCGCCTCCAGCACTTGGGCGTACTCGTTGTAGTCCATCGCCTGGGCCGCGTCGATGTCGCGCTTGAGCAACGCCTGCATGTCGAACTGCTGCTGCACCAGCGTGACGTCCTTGGCGGGGTCGAGGCCGGCCTCGGTCATCCCGGCGAACAGCTCGTACTCGTTTCCGAAGCCCCAGTTGCCGACCTTCTTGCCCTTCAGGTCGGACGGCGAGCTGATGCCCTTGTCCTTGAAGGACACCTGTAGCGTCCCGGACCGGGCGAAGACCTGAGCCACGTCGGTGATCTGCGCGCCCTGCTCCCGGGACGCCAGCGCCTTGGGCACCCAGGCGATCGCGTAGTCGGCCTGCCCTTGCGCGAGAACGGTCTGCGGCACGATGTCCACGCCGCCCTCGAGGATCTGCACGTCGAGGCCCTCGTCCTTGTAGTAGCCCTGGTCGGCGGCGGCGAAGTAGCCGGCGAACTGGGCCTGCGTGACCCACTGCAACTGCAGCCGCACCTTCGTCGGCCCGCTCGCCTGGCCGCCGCCACCGCCACCGGAGTCGGAATCCCCCCCGCAGGCGGTGGCGAGCAGGACGACGGCGACTCCGGCCGACAGGGCGCGGACTGCCTTCCGCATCGTGGTACGTCGCATCAGGTGCTCCTCAGGCGTGAGACGGGTCCGGAGGGCGGCCGCGCGGCGCGGGGCCGTATCAGCGGGGCTTGTGCCACGGCATCGCGATCCGCTCCAGTGCGGTCGCGACGAGGTAGAACAGCAGGCCCAGAGCGCACGCGGCAGCCACGTACGCCCAGGCCCGCGGGTAGGCGGTGTTGGAGGCAGCAGAGGTGATCCTGGTGCCGAGCCCGTTCTGGAGGCCGCCGAAGTACTCGGCGACCACGGCGGCGATCACCGCGAGCGCGGCACCCAGCCGCAGCCCGGTGAAGACGAACGGCAGCGCACCGGGGATGCGGACGGTACGGGCGAAGGTCCAGCCGCCGGCCGCATAGCTGTCCATCAGCTCTCGATGGATCGGCGCGACCTGCCGCAACCCCCGCAGCGCGTTGATGAACAGCGGGAAGAACACGACCAGCGCAACCACGAGGCGCCGTGGAACCGAGCTGGTGGTGGAGAACATCGTGTTGAAGATCGGCGCCAGCGCGATGATCGGCATCGCGTTCACTGCGGCCGCCAGCGGCACCAGCATCGAGTCGACCACCCGGAAGCGGGCCGCGACGAGCGCGACCAGGATCCCGAGGATCGCGCCGGCCAGTAGGCCGACGAGCGCGTTCGTGCCGGTCACGCGTGCCGTGGTGAGGATGTCCTCGCGGTTGTGGACCACCTGCTCCCAGATCGCCGACGGCTTCGGCAGCAGGTACGGCTTGATGTCGTTGCCGACGACGAGTGCCTGCCAGCCGGCCAGGAACAGCACGCCGACCGCGATGGGGATCCCGATGCGGGCAGCCCGGCCGGTCACCGCTCCTCCGCCGCCGGGACCGTCGCGCGACCGGTCCGGCCCCGCAGCGCCTCCCGTACCTCGGTCACCTTGGCGTAGAACTCCGGCGCCTCCCGGGTGTCGTCGGTCCGGTCGCCGAGCGGGACCGGCACGATCTCGGTCACCCGGCCGGGCCGGGCGGAGAGGACCACCACCCGGTCGGACAGGTAAACCGCCTCCGGGATGGAGTGGGTGACGAACACGACGGTCGCGCCGGACTCGCGGGCGATCCGGGTCAGCTCGGCCTGCAGCCGCTCCCGGGTCATCTCGTCCAGCGCGCCGAACGGCTCGTCCATGAGCAGCAGCTTCGGTCCGGTCGCCAGCGCGCGGGCGATCGCGACCCGTTGCTGCATGCCGCCGGACAGCTCGATCGGCCAGGAGTCCACGAAGTCCGGCAGCCCGACCAGCTCGAGCAGCTCGCGGGCACGGGTGCGCCGCCGCGCCCGGTCCCAGCCGCGCAGCTCCAGTGGCAGCTCCACATTGCGGGCGACCGTGCGCCACTCCATCAGCCCGGCCTGCTGGAAGGCGATCCCGTAGTCCTGGTCGAGCCTGGCCTGCCGGGCGGACTTCCCGTTGACGGTGACGGTGCCCGCGGTCGGCTCGATCAGGTCCGCGATCAGCCGCAGCAGCGTCGACTTGCCGCAGCCGGACGGCCCGATGAACGTGACGAACTCGCCGGCCTCGATCGCGAGGTCGATGTCGGCGAGCGCGGTCACGTCGGTCCGGCCGCGGAAGGTCTTCCCGACACCGGCCAGCTGCACGGCCTCGCTCACGGGACCGTCCCCGGCCCTCGGCGACGGGAGCGCCGCGCTCACCGGTGCGCTCCGGACGGGCGGTAGCGGACCAGGGCCAGGTCGACCAGCGCGACCAGCCCGGCGACGAGCAGCCCGAGCAGGGCCGCGCCGAGGAACGCCGTCCACACCTTCGCCGGGTCCGACGTGGCCTCCCGCGAGTACTCGATGACGAGCCGACCGATCCCGCCGCGGATGCCGGTCGAGATCTCCGCGACGATCGCACCCACCACCGCTGAGGCCGCGGCCAACCGGAGCGCCGGGATCAGGTACGGCACGCTCGCGGGCAGCTTCAACCGGCGGAACGACTGCCACCAGGACGCGGAGAAGCTGCGCATCAGCTCCAGCGAGTGCGGCGACGGCGACCGCAGCCCGCGCAGCGCCCCCACCGCGATCGGGAAGAAGGCCAGGTACGCCGCGATGACCGACACGGACATCCACGGCCGCCAGATCAGCGCGCCGATGTGAAGTCTGCCTCCCCAGCCCACCACCAGCGGCGCCAGCGCGATCAGCGGCACGGTCTGGGACAACACCACGTACGGAAGCAGGCCCCGCTCGGCGATCGCGAAGCGGTCCATCAGCATGCCGAGGCCGAAGCCGACCGCGCCGCCGAGCAGCAGGCCGGCCATCGCCACCCGGAAGGTGAACCACGCCGCGTCGAGCACGGCGACCGCGACCGAGGAGCTGTCCTCGGCCGCCGACTCCGGCCGGCCGAAACGCTGCAGCACCTGCCACACGTGCGGCATCGAGGCATCGTCAGCCCGCGGCAGCACCCGCACCCCGAACACCGACCAGCCGTCCGGGCTGCCGATCGCCTTGTACGCCTCCCACAGCGCGCACACGAGGACCACCGACGCGACGAACCAGCCGGCCCGGGTCAGCGCCGACCGAGTCCGGCGTTCTCTGTGGGCAGCCGGCGGCGGTCCGGCGTCCTCGACGAGGGCCGCTACCGCCGGCTCGGCCCCGACACCGGTCAACTTCGCGCCGGCAGCAGTTCGGTGACCGCCGGGATCACCTGCTCCCCGTACGCCGCCAGCGTCGAGTCCTTCCCGTCGTGCTGGAGGTAGACGGCGAACTGGTCGACGCCGAGCGACGCCAGCTCGGACAGCCGCCGCACGTGCTCCTCGACCGGGCCGAGGATGCAGAACCGGTCGACGATCGCGTCCGGCACGAACGTGGTGTGCGTGTTCCCCGCCCGGCCGTGCTCGTTGTAGTCGTAGTCCTGCCGGCCGGCGATGTAGTCGGTCAGCGCGTGCGGCACCTCCGACCCGGTGCCATACCGGGCGACGATGTCGGCGACGTGGTTGCCGACCATCCCGCCGAACCAGCGGCACTGGTCGCGCAGGTGCGTGAGGTCGTCGCCGACGTACGCCGGCGCCGCGACGCAGATCTTCACCGAGGCGGGATCCCGCCCGGCCGCCTCCGCCGCCTCCCGCACCGACTTGATCGTCCACGCCGCGATGTCGGGGTCGGCCAGCTGCAGGATGAACCCGTCGCCGATCTCGCCCGTCAGCTGCAACGCCTTCGGTCCGTACGCCGCGATCCACACCTGCAAGGAGGACCGCGAGGCCCACGGCAGCCGCAGGGTCGAGCCGTTGTAGTCGACCGAGCGTCCGTTCGCGAGCTCGCGCACCACGTGCACGCACTCCCGCAGCGTGGCCAGCGTGGTCGGCTTGCCGTTCGTCACCCGGACCGCCGAGTCGCCCCGCCCGATGCCGCAGACCGTGCGGTTGCCGAACATCTCGTTCAGCGTGGCGAACGTCGACGCCGTGACGGTCCAGTCCCGGGTCGCCGGGTTGGTGACCATGGGGCCGACGGTCACCGTCCGGGTCGCGGCCAGGATCTGGCTGTGAATGACGTACGGCTCCTCCCAGAGCAGGTGCGAGTCGAACGTCCACACCGCCCGGAAGCCACGCTGCTCGGCCTGCCTGGCCAGCTCGATCACCCGCGCCGCCGGCGGTGTCGCCTGCAGCACCACTCCGAAGTCCACTGTGGATCCCCCGCTCCTAGTGCAACAGGTCGGACAGCCCGCGCCGGACGAACCGGCCGTGGCCGGCCCGCCCCCGGAACGTGCCGCCAGACAGGACGACCGACCCGCGGGAGAGGACCGTGTCCACCGCGCCGTCGATCTCGAAACCCTCCCAGGCCGAGTAGTCCATGTTCATGTGCTGGGCGGCGAGCCCGAGGTCCGACTTCCCGGCCGGGTCGTACACGACGATGTCGGCGTCGGAGCCGGGCGCGATGACGCCCTTGCGGGGGTACATGCCGAACAGCCGGGCCGGCGTGGTCGAGCACGTCTCCACCCAGCGAGCGAGTGACAGCTTGCCGTCGACCACGCCCTGGTAGATGAGGTTCATCCGGTGCTCGACGGTGCCGATGCCGTTGGGGATCTTGGTGAAGTCGCCGATCCCCAGCTCCTTCTGGTCCTTCAGGCAGAAGGGGCAGTGGTCGGTGGAGACCACGGCAAGGTCGTCGGTGCGCAGGCCCTTCCACAGGTCGGGCAGGTGGTGCTCGTGCTTGCTGCGCAGCGGCGGCGAGGCCACCCACTTGGCACCCTCGAAGCCGGGCGCGCCGAGCTGGTCCTCCAGCGTCAGGTACAGATACTGCGGGCACGTCTCGGCGAACACGTTCCGCCCGGCGTCCCGGGCCGCGGCCACCGCGGCCAGCGCCTCCGACGCGGACATGTGCACGAAGTAGACCGGCGCGCCGGCGACGCCGGCGAGCACGATCGCCCGGCTGGTCGCCTCACCCTCCAATGCGGACGGTCGGGTGCGGCCGTGCCAGATCGGGTCCGTGTCGCCGCGGGCGACGGCCTGCGCGGCCAGCACGTCGATCGCGATCCCGTTCTCCGCGTGCATCATGATCAGCGCGCCGTTGTTCGACGCCTTCTGCATCGCCCGCAGGATCTGCCCGTCGTCGGAGTAGAACACCCCGGGGTAGGCCATGAACATCTTGAAGCTGGTGATGCCCTCGTGGTCGACCAGCTGGTCCATGGCCTTCAGCGCGTCCTCGTCGACGCCACCCAGGATCATGTGGAAGCCGTAGTCGATCGCGCAGTGGCCGCCGGCCTTGGTGTGCCACTGGGCCAGCGCCTCCTGCACCACCTCGCCGGTGCGCTGCACGACGAAGTCGACGATCGTGGTGACCCCGCCCCAGGCCGCGGCCGTGGTCCCGGTCTCGAACGTGTCCGAGGAGAACGTGCCGCCGAACGGCATCTCCATGTGCGTGTGCACGTCGATCCCGCCCGGGATCACGTACTTCCCGCTCGCGTCGATCGTGTCCACATCGGACGGACCGGTGCCTGGTGCGTACAAGGCGGCGATCGTCTCGCCGTCGACGAGCACGTCCATCGGGATCGGACCGGTCGCGTTGACGACCGTGCCGCCCGTGATCAGCGTCCTCACGGCCGCACCAGGTCCCCGTACGCGTCGGGCCGGCGGTCACGGTAGAACTGCCAGCGGTTGCGAACCTCGCGCAGCAGGTCCATGTCGAGGTCGCGGACCAGCAGCTCGGCCGCGGAGTCGGAACCGAAGCCCTCGACGGCCTTGCCCTCGGGGTCGGCGAAGTAGGACGTGCCGTAGAAGTCGTCGTCGCCGAGGTCCTCGATGCCGACGCGGTTGATCGTGCCGACGAAGTATTCGTTGGCGACGGCGGCGGCGGTCTGCTCCAGCTTCCACAGGTAGTTGGACAGGCCGCGGCTGGTCGCGGACGGGTTGAAGACGATCTCGGCACCGTTGAGGCCGAGCGCCCGCCAGCCCTCCGGGAAGTGCCGGTCGTAGCAGATGTAGACGCCGACCCGGCCGACCGCGGTGTCGAAGACCGGATAGCCCAGGTTGCCAGGTCGGAAGTAGAACTTCTCCCAGAAGCCGTTGACGTGCGGGATGTGGTTCTTGCGGTACTTGCCGAGATAGGTCCCGTCCGCGTCGACCACCGCGGCGGTGTTGTAGAGGACGCCCGGCTGCTCCTCCTCGTAGACCGGCAGCACCATGACCAGGCCGAGCTCGCCGGCGAGCGCGGCGAACCGCTCGACCGTCGGGCCGGGCACGGACTCGGCGTACTCGTAGAACTTCGCGTCCTGCACCTGGCAGAAGTACGGCCCGTAGAACAGCTCCTGGAAGCAGACGACCTTGGCACCCTGCGCGGCCGCCTCGCGCGCGTACTCCTCGTGCGCCTTGATCATGCTTTCCTTGTCGCCGGTCCAGGTGGTTTGGACCAGCGCGGCGCGCACCGTCGTGGGCATGTGCCACTCCCCTCCCGGTCCGCCCCGGTCGGGGGAACCGACCCCTGCGACCGTAGGCCCCCCGGAGGGAGGCAGACAATGGCTGTCCGGACCCGCTCAGCGGCGCGGTCTGGGCAGCGGCCGATCGTCCAGCAGCAGCCAGCCGAGCTCGCAGTCGAGGGCGACCGCCAGGTGCCGCAGCCGCCAGGCGTCCAGTCGTTGGGTGCCGCGCTCGACCGCGCTGACGAAGTTTCGGCTCACGCCGGCCTGCTCGGCCAGCTCCTCCTGCCGGAGGTTACGCAGCGAGCGCTGGGCACGGATCCTGCTGCCGACGTCCCGCCGGAAGCGCCTCTCGCCGTAGAGCTCCTGATCGGTGCAGACGCTCCCCGTGAGCGTTGAGGTCATTGCCTTGTGTCCCTTTCCCCGGTGGCCGCGACGGATCGGATGTGAACCCCCCGCCTGTCACCGTCCGCATCCGATCCGCCGCGACGTCCCCGATCCTGCCGGGTCCAGCGGCCTGCTCACAGCGCGAAATAGTGGACTTCTGGACAAGGACTGGACACCATCCTGTCCTGTGACAGGGGTGATCCGTCCAGCCGAGCCGCTCGCGGAAGAGATCAAGGCCGTCCGCCGCGGCGGTGGTCTACACCATCGCACGGTCGCGGACCGGGTCGGGCCGGAGTTGCGGCGGGCCTGCGGGATCACGGAGAGCGACACGCTCTCCGTGGTCCGGACCAAGCTGATCGACCGGCTTGACCGGGCCGCCGACGAGCTGCCGGACGAACTCGCCGTGGCCGTCCGGGCCGCGCTCGGGATCCAGCCCGAGACGGAGAAGATGCTGCAGCTGCAGGAGCGGATCGACTGGCTGGCCCGCGAGCTGCGGCGGGACGTGCGGACCGCGCGGCGGCGGGTGGACGAGGCGTGCGGTCGGCTGGCCGAGGTGCTCGCCGGCGGCTCGGCCGCGCGGCCGGCGCGTCGCGGTCCCGGCTGGTATGTGGCTGACTTCCACGCCGTCGCCCTGCTCGACCGGACTCCTGTGGTGACGATCGAGCGGCGGGAGATCGTGTCCGATCAGGACGGTCTGGACGAGATCAGCCTCGGGTTCAGCCTGCGCGACACCGGCTCGCCGACCGAGCTGGGACTGCGGGTGCTGTACGGTGGACGGCTCGCCCGACCGGAGGCCGCGTCCGGCAGCCGGATGCGGGTGGCGCTCCGGCTGCCCCGGCCGCTGCGGGAGGCCGAACGGCACGAGTACTCGGTGATGACGACCCTGCCGCCGACGCTGGCGATGCAGAAGCACTACGCCTACACGCCGGCGACCCGGTGCGACCGGTTCCACCTTCGGGTGCGGTTCGACCCGGACCGTGCGCCCGAGCGGGTCTGGCGGGTCGCCGACGCGTTCCACCGCGATCTGGACGAGCGGGTGATGGACGGCGAGCCACTACAGCTGGACGGCTGCGGTGACCTGGAGACCAGCTTCGAGGACCTGCTGCCCGGTCACGGCTACGGCGTCCAGTGGGCCTGATCGGCCGTCAACGGCCGGCGCGCAACAGCGGTGGGTGCAGCGTGGTGGCCGGACCACGGCGGTAGAGGGCGGCCGGACGGCCGCCGTCGCGGCTGCGCTCCCCGGTCGGGACGAGGAAGCCCTCGACGCCGGTCACCTTGCGGCTGAAGTTGCCGGGGTCGAGCGGCTGTCCCCAGACGATCTCGTAGATCCGGCGGAGGTCGCTGATCGCGAACCGGTCGGGGCAGAACGCCGCGCCGAGCGTCGAGTACTCGAGCATGCTGCGGGCGCGCTCGACCGCGTCGCCGATGACCTCGCGGTGGTCGAACGCGATCGGCCGGTCGCCGCCGAGCACCTCGTCGACCGGCATCCAGCGCGCCGCCCTGGCGTCGCCGCCGGCGGTCGGCAGGGGGAGGTCCGGCATCAGCGCGAGGTAGCAGACCGAGACGACCCGCATCCGCGGGTCCCGGTTCGGCGCCCCGTACGCGCGCAGCTGCTCCAGGTGCAGCCGGTCCCGCGTCAGGCCGGTCTCCTCGCGCAGCTCCCGCCCGGCGGCCGCGTCCAGGCTCTCGTCCCGCTCGACGAAGCCGCCCGGTAGCGCGAGCCGGCCGAGGTACGGCTCGGTGCCGCGCTCGATCATCAGGATCTGCAGCGCGTCGTCCCGCACGGTCAGCACGGCCAGGTCGACGGCGACCGCGGCGTCGGGTGCCCTGCCGGCCACTCGCCCCTCCTCGGTCAGCTTGTCGCATTGACAATAACCCATCGAGCGTCTTACGGTCCTCCCTGCCTGGTTCTTGTCGTCATGACAATAACTGGCGTGGACATAGGGAGGAGGTGACTTCTCGATGGAGACCCACGTGATCCTGACCTATCTGGTCAGCGTGCTGACGTTCTGGCTGGGGTGACGACAGGAGCAGTCAGGTTGGCGCCGAAAGGCTCCTGCCGCCCCCAGCACCGGGATGTCCCGGAGTGTCCCCGAGCATAGTGCCGGGACACGGGAGCACACCGAGGCCGGCCGGTCCACTGTGGACCGGCCGGCGCTCGGCGCCTCGGTCAGCCGGTCAGGTCGTAGACCGTCGCTCCGCCGACCGTGGTCGCGGTGAAGTTCTGCTCGACCCAGCCGGCGATCTCCTGGGCCGGTGCGCTGCCGCCGGTCCGGGTGCCGCCGCCCGTGCTGCCGCTGATGAAGTAGTGGATCTTCCCCGCGGCGACGTACTGCTGGAACTGGGCCAGGGTCGGTGACGGGTCGGTGCCGTTGAAGCCGCCGATCGCCATCACCGGTTCGCCGGTGGCGAGCTGGTAGCCGGACGCGTTGTTGGACCCGATCGCCGCGGCTACCCAGGTGTAGCTGTCCGCGTCGGCCCGCAGCAGCGCGATCATGTCCGCGCTCGGAGTCGAGCCGTTGAGCAGGCCACCTCCCGCGCCGCCAGCCGGGCCACCGGTCGCGCCGGGCCCGCCGCCGAACCCGCCGGGACCACCCGGGAAGCCGGCGGGACCACCCGGCAACCCGCCGCCGAACCCACCCTGCGGCGGCCGACCACCACCGAACCCGCCTCCGGGTCCGCCCGAGGCCCCGGCCACGGCCGGCCCGGCCGACGGGATCGAGCCGGTGTGCGGCGTCGCCGCGGTGTCGACCGCGTACGCCGCCGGCCCGGCCAGCGCGACCACCAGCCCCGCCCCGGCCAGCACGGCCGCGATCCGCCGCGGGGCCGAGCGGACCAGCAGCAGCCCGAGCGCGGCCGCCAGGCCTCCGACCAGCACCGCCGGCGCCAGCCAGGGCAGGAATTCGGCGCTGCGCACCAGCAGCACGTACGACCAGGCCGCGGTCACCGCAAGCGTGATCGCCAGCAGCACCGCACCGTCCCGCCGGCGCCAGAGGACGGTCGCGCCGATGCCCACCAGCGCGCCGATCGCCGGCGCCAGCGCGACGGTGTAGTAGGCATGGAAGATCCCGGCCATGAAGCTGAACGTCAACCCGGTGACGAGCAGCCAGCCGCCCCACAGCAACAGCGCCGCCCGGGTGCGGTCGGTCCGGGGGCGCCGGCCGGTCACGACCAGCCCGGCCACGAGCAGGATCAGCGCCGCGGGCAGCAGCCACGCCACCTGACCGCCGATCTCGCTGTCGAACAGCCGTCCGGGGCCGGTCTGGCCCCACATGCCGGTCCCGCCGAAGGCTCCGCCGCCCACGCTGCCGGTCTCGTCGCCGGTGAGCCGGCCGAGGCCGTTGTAGCCGAGGATCAGCTCGAGGATCGAGTTGTGCTGCGACCCGCCGATGTACGGGCGGGCCGACGCCGGCACCAGTTCGACTATCGCGACCCACCACCCGGCCGAGACCAGCAGCGCCAGGCCGGCGGCGAGCAGGTGGCCGATCCGCCGCCGGACCGTGGTCGGCGCCGCGACCAGGTAGACGACGGCGAGCGCCGGCACCACGAGCAGCGCCTGCAGCATCTTGGTGAGGAAGCCGGCGCCGACCAGCGCGCCGGCCAGCACCAGCCAGCGGGCCGAGGCCCTCTCGGTCGCGCGGACGGTCGCGTACGCCGCCGCGACCAGCACCAACACGAGCAGCGCGTCCGGGTTGTTGAACCGGAACATCAGCACGGCCACCGGGGTCAGCGCCAGCACGGCACCGGCGATCAGCCCGGCCACCGGCCCGGACCACCGCTTGACCGTTGCGTACAGCAGGGCGACCGAGCCGACGCCCATCAGCGCCTGCGGCACCAGGATGCTCCAGCTGGACAGGCCGAAGATCCGTACGGACAGGGCCATCACCCACAGCGCGGCCGGCGTCTTGTCCACGGTGATCGAGCTGGCCGCATCCGAGGAGCCGTAGAAGAACGCCTTCCAGCTCGCCGACCCGGCCTGCGCGGCGGCCGAGTAGAACGAGTTCGCCCAGCCGGAGCGGCCGAGGCCGTACAGGTAGAGGGCGGCCGTGGCGACGAGCAGCGCCAGCAGGGCCGGGCGTTCCCAGCGGCGCAGCCGGGCCCGCGCGGCTGCCGGGGGTCCCGCGGCCGGGCGCTCCAGGGTCGACGTCATGCCAGCTCCGTTCCTCGATCGGTCTCGACCGTCACCGTGTCGGCCGACCTTGGCCGGAGTCTTGGACGCACCTGGGCGTCGGCTGTGAGCTAACGGATGCGAGCCGCCCGGTGAAGGGTGTCGATCAGCTCAGCGGTGTCGACCGGGAAGCCGCGCCGGCGGAACCAGTTGGCCACTGTGGACGCGTCGCGGTCCAGAAAGGACGGTCCCTGCGGGTTGGCCACGACGTCCACCAGCTGCGGAAGGTCGATCATCAGCAGCCGCTCGTGCTGCACGAGCAGGTTGAACTCGGACAGGTCGCCGTGCGCGTACCCGGCCGCGGCCAGGCCGACCATCAGGTCCACCGTCTGCTGCCAGAGGTCGGCGAGCCGCTCGCCGCGGGTGGTGATCTCGGCCAGCCGCGGTGCCGGCGCACCGTCGGCGTCGCCGATGAACTCCAGCAGCAGCTCGGTGTCCACGATCTGCACCGGGTACGGCACGGCCGCGCCCAGCTGATGAAGCATCCGCAGCGCGTCGAACTCGGCTCTGGCCCAGTGGCCGGCGACCAGTTGCCGGCCGAACGTGCTGCGGTTGCGGATGGCCCGCGCGTCCCGGGTCTTCCGGGTCCGCCGGCCCTCCTGGTAGACCGCGCTGCGGTGGAACTGCCGGTGCCGGTCGTCCCGGTAGCGCTTGGCGGCGAGCAGGCAGGACCGCTCGGTGTCGGGCACCTCGCGGCGGATCAGGAAGACGTCGGCCTCCTTGCCGGTCTTCAGCACCCCGAGCTCGTAGTCGACGGCGCCGAGCTCGGTGACCAGCCAGTCCGGGTACGGCTTCGGGCCGCGCTCGGAGGCCTGCGAGTCGTCCCAGGTGGTCCAGCGGTCGGCGCCGGCCGGGACCTTGTCGTCGGAGTAGTCGTAGGTGACGGGCAGGCCGGCGATCCGGGTCCAGCCCGGCTCGTCGTCCCCGCGGGACACGGTGTTCTCGACCTCGCGATCGTCGTCGTCGAGGCGGCCATACCTTCGTGACACGGTGGGCATCTCCAGCGGAGTGAGTGGCCCACCGCCGAGGGGATCAGCCGGCGGGCCGGTGGCGGGCAGCAGGCAGCGCCCGGACGTCGTGACTCATCGGGGCCTCCCTCCGCACCGCCGACCTCCCGGCCGGCACCGGTCGGCATCAGCGTGTCCAGTCGGGGCGGCGGCGGCAACCGAAATACCGCCGTCACCCGGGTGGACGCTTGACCTCGCTCTTTCGCGCTGCGTTAAATCGAGCCTTGAAGTAAGGGTCGTCCTCCGGTGCCGGTCCGCCGCCGGCACCGGAGGAGCCTCGCCCCGAGGATGCGCATCCCTGCGCGCCGGGGCAGGAATCGCCGGCTCAGGCGCGGGCCTTCTCCCGGGCGGCCATCTCCCGGGCAGCGATGCGGGCCTGCACCTCCGGGCGGCGCAGCGGTGGCACGGTGGCCGGTGGCTGGCGGCGCGCCGGCAGCACCCCCAGCAGCGTGTGCACCTCCGCCGTCACGCGCGCGATCGCCTGCTCGTACGCCTCCTCGGCGCCGGTCGGCGGCTTCTGCAGCCCGGAAACCTTCCGGATGAACTGTCGCGCCGCCGCCTCTATCTCGTCATCGGTCGCCGGTGGCTGCAGCCCCCGCAGTTCCGTGATGTTCCGACACATTGGGTCATGGTAGGCCGGTCCGACCGCATCCACCGCTTCGGCATGTTCGGCCGCGGTCGGCCGCCATCACCGCATCTGCGGATCTCCTACTGGCTAGCACCCGCACATCGCCGTATCCGTCGGGACCGGGGAGATACGGGCGGATTAAGGGGTTGCTTAGGTCGATGTTGACAACGCAATGATCCCGAGGCCGAATGGCGGTTCGGAGGCTTCCAGCACAGGGGGTTCGCATGCAGGTACCGGCGCCATTCGAGTACGAGCGGGCAACGAGCGTCGACCAGGCGATCGGCCTCCTTGACCGGCTCGGCGACAGTGCACGGCTGGTGGCCGGCGGCCACAGCCTGCTGCCGATGATGAAGCTGCGGCTGGCCAACTTCGAATACCTCATCGACATCAACGACCTGCACTCCGAGCTGGGCTACATCGTCTCCGACCCGGGCTGGATCCGGATCGGCGCGCTCACCCGGCACCGCGAGCTGTACGAGTCCGAGGAGCTGGCGGCCGCCTTCCCGATCGTCCGCGACGCCGAGCGGGTCATCGCCGACCCGGTCGTCCGCAACCGCGGCACCCTCGGCGGTTCGCTGTGCCAGGCCGACCCGAGCGAGGACCTGTCCGCGGTCTGCACCGCGGTCAACGCCAGCTGCGTGATCCGCGGCAGCGGTGGCGAGCGGGTGGTGCCGATGGAGGACTTCCACCGCGGCCCGTACGAGACCGCGGTCGGCGACGCCGAGATGCTCATCGAGGTGCGGTTCCCGGTGCGTCCTAATGGCTCCAGCGCGTACGAGAAGGTGGAGCGGCGGGCCGGCGACTGGGCGGTGGTGTCCGCCGGCGCCGCGGTCTGGATGGACGGCGGGGTGATCTCCGACGCCAGGGTGGGGCTGGCGGCCGTCGGACCGAACACGACCAGCCTGCCGGCGATCTCCGAGGCGCTGCGCGGCCAGACCCCCTCCGAGGACCTGTACGCCCGGGCCGGCGCGCTCGCCGCGGAGAACTGCCAGCCGGCCACCGACACCCGCGGCACCGCGGACTACAAGCGGCACCTGGCCGACGAACTGACCCGCCGCGCGCTGCGCCGCGCCGTGGCACGCATCGAGGGAAGGGTCTGACATGCGCGTGACGATGACCGTCAACGGCGAGGAGGTGACCCGTGAGATCGAGGGTCGCCTCCTGCTGGTGCACTTCCTCCGGGACCACCTCGGGCTGACCGGAACGCACTGGGGCTGCGACACCAGCAACTGCGGCACCTGCGTGGTCTGGCTGGACAACGAGCCGGTGAAGTCCTGCACGGTGCTGGCCGCGATGGCCGGCGGGCACGAGGTCCGCACGGTCGAGGGCCTGGAGCAGAACGGCCAGCTCGACCCGATCCAGCGCGGGTTCATGGAGTGCCACGGCCTGCAGTGCGGTTTCTGCACGCCGGGGATGATGATGACCACCCGGGCGCTGCTGGACCGCAACCCCAACCCGACGCAGCAGGAGATCCGGGAGGCGATCTCCGGGCAGATCTGCCGCTGCACCGGCTACGCCACGATCGTCCGCTCCGTGCAGTGGGCGGCCGCGGAAGAGGCGGGCACCCGCACCGTCCTGGAGGAGGCGAGCTCGTGACCGCCACCGAGGAGCGCCGGACGGCGTTCGAGGACAACGACAAGAAGCCGCTCGGCCACGGCCGGATGCTGCGCAAGGAGGACCCGCGGTTCATCCGCGGCAGGGGCCACTACGTCGACGACCTGCAACTGCCGGGGATGCTGCACCTGGCGATCCTGCGCGCGCCGATGGCGCACGCGAAGATCCTCAGCATCGACACCTCGGTGGCCCAGGCGCACCCGAAGGTCAAGCTCGTCGTGACCGGCGCGATGCTGGCCGAGAAGGGCCTGGCGTGGATGCCGACCCTGTCCAACGACGTGCAGGCCGTGCTGGCCACCGACAAGGTCCGGTTCCAGGGCCAGGAGGTCGCCTTCGTCGTCGCCGAGGACCGGTACGCGGCCAGGGACGCGCTGGAGCTCATCGACGTCGAGTACGAGATCCTGCCTCCGGTCATCGACGTGCGGAAGGCGCTCGAGCCGGACGCGCCGGTGATCCGTACCGACCTCGAGGGCAAGACCGACAACCACTGCTTCGACTGGGAGACCGGCGACGCCGCCGCGACCCAGGCGGTCTTCGACAAGGCCGACGTCGTCGTCACCGAGGACATCGTCTACCCGCGGGTGCACCCGGCGCCGATGGAGACCTGCGGCAGCGTCGCCGACTTCGACGCCGTCGAGGGCAAGCTCACGCTCTGGACGACCTCGCAGGCACCGCACGCCCACCGCACGCTGTACGCGATCGTCGCCGGGCTGCCCGAGCACATGATCCGGGTCGTCTCCCCGGACATCGGCGGCGGCTTCGGCAACAAGGTCCCGATCTACCCCGGCTACGTCTGCTCGATCGTCGGGTCGCTGCTCACCGGCAAGCCGGTGAAGTGGATGGAGGACCGCTCGGAGAACCTGACCAGCACCGGCTTCGCGCGCGACTACGTGATGCGCGGCGAGATCGCGGCCACGAAGGACGGCAGGATCCTCGCCATCCGCACCAACGTGCTCGCCGACCACGGCGCGTTCAACGGCACCGCGGCCCCGGTGAAATACCCGGCCGGCTTCTTCGGCGTCTTCACCGGCTCGTACGACCTGGAAGCGGCCTACTGTCATATGACGGCCGTCTACACCAACAAGGCGCCCGGCGGCGTCGCGTACGCGTGCTCGTTCCGCATCACCGAGGCCGTCTACCTGGTCGAGCGGATCGTCGACTGCCTCGCCTACGAGCTGAAGATGGACCCGGTCGAGCTGCGGCTGCGCAACCTGATCAAGCCGGAGCAGTTCCCGTACACGACCAAGACCGGCTGGGTCTACGACTCCGGCAACTACGAGCCGACGCTGCGCGAGGCGATGCGGATCGCCGGCTACGACGAGCTGCGCCGGGAGCAGGCCGAGAAGCGCGAGCGCGGCGAGCTGATGGGCATCGGCGTCTCGTTCTTCACCGAGGCCGTCGGGGCCGGGCCGCGCAAGGACATGGACATCCTCGGCCTCGGCATGGCCGACGCGTGCGAGCTGCGGGTGCACCCGACCGGCAAGGCGGTCGTCCGGCTGTCCTGCATGAGCCAGGGGCAGGGCCACGAGACGACGTTCGCGCAGATCGTGGCCGAGGAGATCGGCATCCCGCCGGCCGACATCCAGGTCGTGAAGGGCGACACCGACCAGACCCCGTTCGGGCTCGGCACGTACGGCAGCCGGTCGACGCCGGTGTCCGGCGCGGCCGCGGCCATGGTGGCGCGGAAGGTGCGGGACAAGGCCAGGATCATCGCCTCCGGGATGCTCGAGGTTTCGGTCGCGGACCTGCAGTGGGAGAAGGGCTCGTTCCACGTCACCGGCGACCCGTCGAAGTCGGTGACCATCCAGGACATCGCGATGCGCGCGCACGGCGCGGGCGACCTGCCCGAGGGGATCGAGGGCGGCCTGGACGCGGAGGTCTGCTACAACCCGTCGAACCTCACCTACCCGCACGGCGCGTACATCTGCGTGGTCGACGTCGACCCGGGCACGGCCGAGGTCAAGGTGCGGCGGTTCGTCGCCGTCGACGACTGCGGCACCCGGATCAACCCGATGATCATCGAGGGCCAGGTCCACGGTGGACTGACCGACGGCGTCGGGATGGCGCTGATGGAGATCATCGCGTTCGACGAGGACGGCAACTGCCTCGGCGGGTCGCTGATGGACTACCTGATCCCGACCGCGCTCGAGGTGCCGGACTGGGAGACCGGGTTCACGGTCACGCCGTCGCCGCACCACCCGATCGGCGCCAAGGGGATCGGCGAGTCGGCCACCGTCGGGTCGCCGCCGGCGATCGTCAACGCGGTCGTCGACGCGCTCAAGCCGTACGGGATCCGGCACGCCGACATGCCGCTCACCCCGTCCCGGGTGTGGGAGGCCATGCGCGGCAACCACCAGCCGCCGATCTGAGGTCATAGTGGAGTGGTGAGGAGAAGTCGATGAGCCGCGGGATGGCGGCCCGGGTGCGTGAGCTGTCCGCCGGGCGAGTGCCGTTCGTCCACGCCACGGTGGTGCGCGCCCAGGTGCCGTCCTCGGCCAAGGCCGGCGACGACGCGGTGGTGCTCCCGGACGGCACGATCGAGGGGTTCGTCGGCGGGCAGTGCGCCGAGACGTCGGTACGGACGGCGGCGCTCGGCGCGCTGCGGGACGGCGAGACCGTGCTGCTGCGGGTGCTGCCCGACGACAGCGCGCCGTTCCCGGAGTCGCCGGGCGCGCAGGTGGTCGTCAACACCTGCCTGTCCGGTGGGGCGCTGGAGATCTTCCTGCAGCCGATGCTGCCGGCGCCGCTGATCGAGGTCGTCGGCAACACCCCGGTGGCCGACGCGCTGGTCCGGATCGCCGACGTGCTCGAGTACGCGACCGCGCGGTCGCTGCCGGGCGCGGCCCCGGAGAACGCGTCCGCGGTCGTCGTCGCCAGCCACGGCCGGGACGAGCACGAGGCGATCCGGCTGGCGCTGGCGGCCGGTGTTCCCTACATCGCGCTGGTGGCCAGCCGGCGGCGGGGCGCGGCCGTGCTCGACGAGCTCGAGCTGACCCCCGAGCAGCGGGCCCGGGTCTCCACCCCGGCCGGGCTGGACATCGGCGCCCGCACCGCCGGCGAGGTCGCGCTGTCCATCCTCGCCGAGGTGATCGAGACGCTGCGGTCGGCCGACCCGGCCCCCGGCCGTACCGGCGACGACCGGCCGGCCGGCCCGCCACCGGCCGCGCTGCCGCAGCCGCGGACCGAGATCGACCCGGTGTGCGGGATGACCGTGGTGGTCATGCCGGACACCCCGCACCTGAGCGTCGACGGCGTCGACCACTGGTTCTGCGGGACCGGGTGCCGGGACCACTACGCGTCCGGCGCGCTGGGAAAGTGATGGAGCTGGCTGACGTCGCGGCCGTCCGCCGCCGGCTGGACGAGGTCGACTACCTCGTCGACGAGGGCACCGCGACGGCCATGTTCTTCGCGCTCACCCTCGGCCGCCCGCTGCTGCTGGAGGGCGAGCCCGGCGTCGGCAAGACCGCGGCGGCCAAGGCGCTCGCGGCCGCGCTCGGCACCCGACTGATCCGGTTGCAGTGCTACGAGGGCCTCACCGTCGGCGAAGCCCTGTACGAGTGGAACTACCAGCGCCAGCTGCTGGCGATCCGGCTGGCCGAGTCGCGGCACGAGGCGCTGCGCGACGCCGACCTGTTCACCGCCGAATTCCTGCAGGAACGCCCCATCCTGCAGGCGATCCGGCACGCCGGGCCGCAGCCGCCGGTGCTGCTCATCGACGAGATCGACCGGGCCGACGACGAGTTCGAGGCGCTGCTGTTCGAGTTCCTCGGCGAGTCGGCGATCACCATCCCGGAGATCGGCACGTTCACCGCGGTGCGGCCCCCGATCGTCGTGCTCACCTCCAACCGCAGCCGCGAGCTGCACGACGCGCTGCGCCGCCGCTGCCTCTACCACTGGATCGACTTCCCGGCCCCGCCGAGGGCGGCGGAGATCCTGCGCCGCACGGTGCCGTCCGCGAACGAGCCGCTGATCTCCTCGACCACCCAGTTCATCGGCCGGGTACGGGAGCTCGAGCTGGACAAGCCGCCGGGGATGGCCGAGGCGATCGACTGGCTGTCGGCGCTGGCCCTGCTCGGCGCCGGCGAGCTGGTCCGCGACGACGTCCTGCGCACGCTGAGCACGATCGCCAAGACCCCGGACGACCGGGACACGATCACCGCCGCACTCGACGAGCTCGGGTACGCCGGGTCGGCCCGGCCGTGACCGCGCCGGCGCGGCTGCTGCCCGGCATCGACCGGGCCGCGTTCGCGACCGCGCTGGCGACCCGGCTGCGGGACCGCGGCGTGCAGGTCGGCTTCCCCGAGGACTTCGCCCGTGCCCTCGGCGCCGCGCCGCCGGTCGACCGCGGCAGCCTCTACTGGACCGCCCGCACCACCCTGGTGCGCCGGCAGGCCGACCTGGCCGCGTTCGACGCGGTGTTCGCCGCGGTCTTCGAGGACGGCGCGATCGGGCTCGACCCGCACAGCCGGCGGGACTCTGCCGACGCACCGTCCACAGGCGACACCCACGTGCCGGTGCCGGACCACGCGGTCGCCGAGGAGTCCGGCGGTGGGTTGCCCTGGGCCACGCTGCCGCCGGCGGTGGAGGTGGCCGACGACGGGGACAGCCCGATCGGCTTCCCGCAGCGGCTGCCCAGCGACCTGGCCGCGCTGGCCGACGTACCGTTCGAGCGGCTCACCGCGGCCCAGCTGGCCGAGCTCGGTCGGTGGCTGGAGGCGGCGCTGGCGACGTGGCCGACCCGCCGGTCCCGGCGGACCCGGGTCCACCCGAGCGGTTCGCGCATCGCCGTGCGGCCGACGATCGCGCGGTCCCGGCGCACCGGCTGGGAGCCGATCAGGCTGGTCCGTGTCCGGCAGGTCGACCGGCCCCGGCGGATCGTGCTGCTGTGCGACGTGAGCCAGTCGATGCAGGCGCAGGCCACCGCGTACCTGCACCTGATGCGGGCGTTCGCGGTGCGCTCGGACGCGGAGGTGTTCGCGTTCGCCACCCGGCTGACCCGGCTCACCCCGGTGCTCGCGCACCGCTCCGCCGAGGACGCGATCGAGCAGGCGACGGCGCTGGTGACCGACCGGTTCGGCGGCACCCGGATCGCCACGAACGTGCAGGCGCTGCTGGCCTCCCGGCACCGCAACGCGGTCCGCGGGGCGATCGTCGTGGTCGGCTCGGACGGCTGGGACAGCGACCCGCCGGAGGCGGTCGCCGCCGCGATGGCCCGGCTGCGGCGGCGGGCCCACCGGGTGCTCTGGATGAACCCGCGGGCGGCCGCGCCAGGATTCCAGCCCACCGTCGCGACGATGGCGGCGGCCCTGCCGTACTGCCACGACCTGCTGCCGGCCGACACGTTCAGCTCGCTGGCCGGTGTGGTCCGGGCGGTCAGCTCCACAAGGTGACGTGGATGGACGGCTTGAACCGGCCGGCCGTCACGCCCGCGCCGCGCAGCATCGCCTGGGTCGCCCGCGGCGTCGTCACGAAGCGGGCCAGCTCCGCCGCGACCGGCGGCGCGGACCGGTCGGCCAGCGTCAGCACGTTCCAGCTGCCCTTGGTCGGCAGCTGCGCGCCGGCGAGGCGCTTGAGATGGCCCTTGGTCAGGTCGGGCGAGACGACGAAGGAGACCGCCAGCGCGACGCCCCGGTTGCGCTTGGCCTCCTCCAGCGCCGCGGCGTCGCTCTGGAAGATCCGCTGGTGCTCCTCGGGCACACCGATCCGGCGCAGGATCTGCCCCACGGCGCCGCCCTCGGTGCTCGCCGACGGACCCAGCAGCCAGGTCTGGCCGCGCAGCTCGCCGGTGCTCGGCTGGGTGCTGATCGGGTCCTCCGCGCCGGCCACCACGAACAGCTCGTAGTTGAGGAACGGCGTGCAGGTCACCGCGTCGTCCAGCTCGTCGGGCCGCGGTCCGATGGCCACATCCACCGTGCGGGTGTGCAGCAGCCGGTGGAACTGCCGCGGCCCGTGCACGCTCAGCTCCAGGTCCAGGTCGTCGGCCCGGCTGGCGAACAGCTCCAGCAGCCCGGGCGCGGCGTGCTCGGCGAACAGGTTCGACGCGGCCAGCCGCAGCAGCCGCCGCCCGGCCCCGGCCTGGCTGACCTCGAGGATCGTCCGGTCCTGCAGGCCGAGCATCTCCGCGGCCCGGCTGGCCAGCCGCAGCCCGCCGGGGGTGAACGCGATCCCGGACGCGGTCCGGACGAACAGCCGGTCGCCGAGCTCCTTGCGCAGCTGGCCGATGTTCAGCGACACGGCTGCCTCGGACACCTCGAGGTCGACCGCGGCCTTCTTCACCGAGCCGAGGCGCGCCACCGCGGCGAACGCCCGCAGCTGGGTCGGCGTCACCGGTGCCACCCTCATCTCGCTCAACCGGCCCCCGTGCCACCCACAAGCTACCTCGCAGCCCTCGCCGGCCCGGCAGGACGGCGCATAGGTGCCACCCCAGCCACGCCCAGCCGGTCAACGGGCCAGCAGGTGCCACCCCAGCCACGCCCATGCGGCGACGACGAGGAGCCGGCCCACCCGGGAGGCTCGCACGCCATCGACCAGCGCGGCGACCGGAACGAGGCCGAGCTTCCCTGCCCGCCCGGTCAGCTCGAGCACCACCGCTGCCAGGGCCAGCACCGCGTAGGCGCCGATGACGAGCCCGCGCACGGTCATCGCCGCGCCAGCTCCCAGCCGACCCAGAGCCACCCGCACCACGCGAGGAACCGGGTCGGGCCCGCGCTGGTCAGCGGATCCAGCAGCACCGAGAGCGTCGGCAGCGCCGGAGAGGCGACGTCGTACGCAGGCTGCCGCACGAGCGCCACCAGCTCCACGACGGTAGCCAGGCCGAGCACCGCTCCCCACGCCACCGCGGTCCGGCGCAACGGGACATTCGGCACCGCCGGCCGCCGTCGCCGACTCCGGACCAGCACGACCGCCACCGGCACCGCGACCGCCATCACCGCCGCACCGCTGAACGGCCGCGACAGCGAGGCCACCCCCGCGTAGAGCGCCACCGCGCCCACGGCGAGCCCGGAACGAACCGCCGGCCGGACAACCACCCGCCCAGTGTCCGCGCTTCTCCTTCGATCCCAGCTCCGTCGTGCGGGCGACCGGCTCGGGGTGGGCGCTATGCTGCCTGTCGGGGCGACCACATGCGCGTGCAGCTGCTCGGGGGATTCGGCGTCGAGGTCGGCGGTCGTCCGGTCGACGCATCCCGGTGGCGGCTGACGAAGGCGCGGACCGTGGTCAAGCTGCTGGCGCTCGAACCGACCCAGCGGCTGCACCGCGAGTATCTGCTGGACCTGCTCTGGCCGGACCTCGCACCCTCGGCGGCCGCCAACAACCTGCACCAGGCCCTGCACGCGGCCCGGCGAGCGCTCGCCGGTGAAGGAACCGACGGCGTGCTGGAGCTTCGGGACCAGGTCGTCGTCCTGCGGGCCGGCGGGCTCGTCGACGTCGACGCGGCGCGCTTCCGTACGCAGGCGGAAGCAGCGCTGGACAGCGGCGACGTCGAAGAACTGAGGGCGGCGCACGCGGCGTACCGCGGCGAGCTGCTCCCGGACGACCGGTACGAGGCCTGGGTGCGAGATCCCCGGGACGCGCTGCACGCCCTGCATCGGGACGTTCTCGTCCGGTTGGGCGACGCGGCCCGGGCCGACGGGAGCCTCGCCGAGGCCGAGGCGGTGCTGGAGCTCGCACTGCAGGCAGACCCGCTGCACGAGCCGGCCCTGCGATCGCTGATGCGGGTGCTCGGCGCGGCCGGACGCCGGTCCGCCGCGCTGCAGCGGTACGAGCGGGCCCGGGACGACCTGCGCTCGGCCTACGGCACCGACCCCGACCCCGAGACCCGGCAGCTGTACCGGGAGCTCCTGGTGGGCAGCGCCGACACCGGGGCGGCGGAGCCGGGCGACGTCCTCCCGACGGCCGGCGGCAACCTGCCGCCGGCGGTGACCAGCTTCGTCGGGCGGGATCGCGAGATCGCCCAGGTGCGCCGGTTGCTGCGGCGCACCCAGCTGCTCACGCTGACCGGCCCGGGCGGCGCCGGCAAGACCCGGCTCGCGGCGGAAGCCGCCCGACTCGAGGCAGCCGCGATGCCCGACGGCGCGTGGTTCGTGGACCTCGTCCCGGTCCGGCACGGGCACCTCGTCGCCGACACCGTCGCGGTCGCGATGGGCCTCCCTCCGGCCGCCGGCCGGGATCCGCTCCGTGCGCTCACCCTCCAGCTCGCCCGCCGGCGGCTGCTGCTGATCCTGGACAACTGCGAGCATCTTCTCCAGGAGTGTGCGCGGGTCGCCACCACCCTGCGCGCCCACTGTCCCGGTGTGACCGTGCTGGCCACCAGTCGCGAGCCGCTGCACGTCGACGGTGAGGTCGTGCTGCGGGTGCCCTCGCTCGGGCTGCCGGAGCCCGGCGCGGAGACCGACCCGGAGACGCTCGCCGGGCTGGCGTCGGTGCGACTGTTCCTCGACCGGGTGCACGATCTCAGCCCGGACTTCACCCTGGACCGCAGCAACGCCGCCGCCGTCGTCGAGATCTGCCGCCGGCTCGACGGGATGCCACTGGCGCTCGAACTCGCCGCCGCCCGCACCGCATACCTGGAGCCCGTGGAGATCGCCGAGCGGCTCGGCGACGCCTTGTCGGTCCTCGGCCGGCCCGGCACGGCGACCAGGCATGCCACCCTCCGTGCCGCGCTGGAGTGGAGTCACGACCTGCTCACCGCCGAAGAGCAGTGCCTGCTGCACCGCCTCGCGGTGTTCGAAGGCGGCTGCACCCTGCCGGCCGCCGAACAAGTCTGCGCCGGGGGACCGGTTCCGGCCGACAAGGTGCTCGACGTGCTCGGGCGGCTGGTGGACAAGTCGCTGGTGCAGGTGGACCGCCTCACCGGGCGCTCCCGCTACCGGCTGCTGGACACGGTCCGGCAACTGGCGGCGGAGCGGCTGAAGTCGGCCGGCGAGACCGCCGCCCTCCGGGAGGCGCACAGCGACTTCTTCCGGGACCTGGCGGCCCAGCAGGACCTGGACGGGTCGGCGACGACGCAGGCCGAGCGGCCCCAGCTGCTCGACCTGGAGCGCGGCAACCTGCGGGCCGCCCTGGCGTACTCACTCGAGGCCGCGCCGGACGACGCGCTGGCGCTGGCGGTCAGCCTCTGGCGGTTCTGGATGGCACGCGGGCACTACGTCGAGGGCGTCGACTGGCTGCGCCGGGCGCTGGACGCGGCATCGGACACCGGTCCGCTCCGGGCCGCGGCGCTGCGTGGCCTTGCGGTGCTGGAGATCAGGCTCGGCCACCTGGACCGCGCCACCGAACTCGGCCGTCGCGCCGTCGGGCTGCCGGAGCTGCTCGCCGCGCCGGAGCAGGAGCTGGTGCTCGGCCGGTTGTTCGTCGGCTTCCTGTCCTGGCTGGCGGGCGACCTGGACGCGGCGGCGGCGACGGCGCGGGAATCAGCGGCGGCCGGAGCGCGGCTGCGGCGGGTCGAGCTCGAGGCGGCTGCGCAGTGGTTGGCCGGGCTGACCGCGCTGTCCCGGGAGGACCTGGTCGGCGCCGAGGAGGAGCTGACCTCATGCCTGGATCGGCTGGCGCGCGTGGATCCGCTCGTGCCGCCGTTCTTCCCCGGCGCCTCGATCTGCATCTCCCCGATGGCCGTCGGCGCGGGCTGGGCGCCGGTGTTCGAGGAGACCGCGCTGCTCGGCCTGCGGGTCGGCGCCCGCCAAGGAATCGGCTACGTCCAGAGTGCGCTCGGCTCGGTTCACCGGGTTGCCTTGCGACCCCGGGCGGCGCTGGTGCCGCTGCAGGCCGCGGTGGAGACGTTCAGATCCCGTGACGACGCCGCGGGGCTCGCGCTCGCGTTGAACCACCTGGGCTGCCTCGAGCGCGATCTCGGGAGCCCCGATGCGGTCGGCCACCTCGCCGAAGCGCTGCGGCTGCGCGAGGAGATCGGCGACCGGCGCGGGGTCACGCTGACCCTCGCCAACCGGGGACTGGCCGAGGCCGCGGCGGGGGACGTCGACCGGGGCCGCGAGTCGGTGCGGGCGGCGCTGGCCCGCGTCGAGGCCATCGAGGACCGGCCGGGCGAGGCGGGCGTGCTCCTCGACCTCGCGGTCGTCGAGCTCGTCGCGGGTGAGACCAGGGCGGCCCGTGCGCTGGCCGAGAGCGCCATCGACGTGTTCCACCCGCAGGGCTATCGGCGCATGGATGCCCTGGTGCTCACGTTCGCCGGGCAACTGGCGGCCGAGCAGGGAGACCCCGCGGCCGCCCGCCGGCACGCCGCCGAGGCGGAGCGGCTGTTCGTCCAGATGCGACACAAGCCCGGTCGGCAACGCGCCGCCGCTGTCCTCGCCGGGATCCGCTAAGGCGTGCTAAGGGCCTGTTGAGTCGCCGCTCCTAGCGTCCAGCACGACAACCACGGCAGTACGCAGACGTGAGGGAGACACGGCATGACCACGACAGACACCGGCATCGAGGCCGTCGGGGAAGCAACTCTGGCCGAGCTGGCCGAGGGCCTGCACGGAGAGCTGGTGACGCCGGCTAGCGAGGACTACGACCAGGCCAGGTCGATATGGAACGCCGCGCACGACAGGCGTCCGGCGCTCGTCATCCGCTGTGCCGGCGTCTCCGACGTGATACGCGGGGTCGACTTCGCCCGCAGCGAGGGACTCTCGCTGGCACTGCGCGGCGGCGGGCACAGCATCCCCGGCTTCTCCACCACCGACGGTGGGGTGGTCCTCGACCTGTCCCCGATGAAGGGGATCAGGGTCGATCCGGCCGCTCGCCGGGTCGTCGCGCAGGCCGGTTGCCTGTGGAGCGACCTCGACCAGGAGACGCAGGAATTCGGCCTGGCGTTGACGGGAGGGCTGGTGTCGACGACCGGGATCGCCGGGTTCACCCTCGGCGGCGGTGTCGGCTGGCTCCTCCGTCGGTGCGGCCTGACCTGCGACAGCCTCGTCGGTGCCGACGTCGTCACCGCGGACGGGCAGCTCGTCCACGCCAGTGCCGAGGAGCACCCGGACCTGTTCTGGGCGCTGCGCGGCGGCGGTGGCAACTTCGGGGTGGTCACCGCGTTCGAGTACGCGCTGCACGAGGTCGGGCCCACCGTCTTCGCCGGCGCGGTGTTCTACCACGGCGAGGCCGCCGATGCCGTGCTCCGCGGATACCGCGACGCCTGCGCGCAGGCCGGCGACGGGATCACCACGGTGCTCAACCTCACCACCGCCCCACCGGCGCCGTTCCTGCCGGAAGCGGTCCACGGCAAGCCGGTCGTCGCGGTGCTGGGCATGTGGTCCGGTGCCCTCGATGACGGGGACGCGGCCACCAGCCCGTTCCGGCATCTGGCCGAGCCCATCGTCGACCTCTTCGGGCCGATGCCCTACCGCACCATGCAGTCGCTGATCGACCCGCTCTACCCGCGGGGCCTGCACAACTACTTCAACTCGGCGTTCGTCCCCGCGCTGGACGACGCGGTGATGCAGGTGCTCACCACGGCGTACCGAGGGGTGCCCAACCCGCTGTCCGAGCTGCACGTGCACCACCTCGGCGGCGCCATGGCGCGGGTGCCGTCGGACGCCACCGCGTTCGCGACCCGCGACCAGGACTTCATCGTCAACGTGGTCGCCCGCACGCCCACCGTGGAGCACTTCGACACCGTCCGGGACTGGGCCCGCGCCATCCCCGGCGCGCTGGGATCGGGTCCGGCCTACGTCAACTTCACTGGCGAGGGCGGCACGGACCGGGTGCGGGCCTCGTACCCGCCCGCGACTTACCAGCGCCTGGTCGCGGTCAAGGACCGGTACGACCCGGACAACCTGTTCCGTCTCAACCAGAACATCCAACCGTCCACGCCGTGACGGGGGGTGGCCGCGGAGTGGCTGTCGATCCCAGGCACCACTCCGCGGCCGCCGGCACCACGGGATCCGCCCGACGACGGCCACTCGCGCAGTTCAGGTAAGAGAGATGCGGAGGCTCCGGGATTCGAACCCGGGAGGGGGTTTGAGCCCCCAACCGCATTAGCAGTGCGGCGCCATAGACCGGACTAGGCGAAGCCTCCTGGCGACCGCGGACGGCGCCGATGGGGCAGTGTACCGGCTGCCGCGCGGGCCCCGGAACGGCAGCCGAGCGCCGTCCGGGGCGGCCGCGACCGGAGGTTCGTTACCCAGGGTGGGCGAACCTGCTACATGGTGGTGCAACCCGGTTCGACTCTCGCGAGGGCGTACACCTAGGGTGTCCCTGTGACTGCGGGACGGGGGTCCGTGCCTGCTTACCAGCTGCTTTCAGATGCGTTGCGTGCACGGATCATCACTGGTGAGCTCAAACCGGGCGAGAAGCTGCCTGTCGAACCCGACTTGTCGACGCAGTACGGGGTGAGCCGCTCGACGGTGCGTGAGGCGCTGCGGCTGCTCGCCAGCCAGAACCTCATCATCACCACCCGCGGCGTGGCCGGCGGGTCGTTCGTCGCCTACCCCAACCCGCAACAGGTCGCCGGCTATCTCGAAGCGAGCCTGCGGCTGCTCTCCCAGGCGCGGAGCCTCACGATCGGCCAGATCGCCGAGGCCCGTGACCTGCTCGAGGTGCCCGCGGCGGGGCTGGCCGCGCAGCGCCGCTCCGAGCAGCAGCTGCTGGACCTCAAGGGGACCTTGTTCGACCGCGGGCAGACGAGCCTCGCCGACGCGATCGCGTCGAGCAAGATGTTCCACGCGGCGCTGGTCCGGGCGACCGGCAGCCCGATCGTCGAGATGCTCAGCCAGCCGGTCTTCGAGATCGTGTACGACCACGTGCTCGAGTGGGAGGCGCCGGCCGGCTTCTGGGCCCGGATCGCCGGTGACCACGAGGCGATCTTCGACGCGGTCGAAGCGCAGGACCCGACCTCGGCCCGCGAAGCCATCCGGGAGCACCTGCGCAAGCTCCGCCCCGCCTGCGCATGAACGCCGCCGGACGGCCGCCCGGTGCGGATCAGCGTGCAGTGGCGAGTCCGGCCACCAGGTCGGCGGCTACTTCGAGGTAGGCCTGCCGCGCGGACGCGGACAGCTTGCGCAGCAGGATCCGCCCACCCGGCTGGAGCGCCGCGTCGAACGGGATCTCGTGCACTGCCCGGGCCCGCCGCGCCAGGTCCGCCTTGATGTCGCGGATGTAGGCCGAGCGGCGGCGCCGCGTGGGATAGAGGTTGTTCACGACGACGATGCTGCGCTCGACCAGCCGCCCGAAGCCGCGGGCGGCCAGCCAGTCCAGCGCCGCCCCGGCGCTCTGCGCGGCGTCCCAGGTCGCCGCGCTGGCGACGACCAGCTGGTCGCACCCGGCCAGCGCGGCCGGCAGGAACGGCTGCTGCAGGCCGGCGCCGACGTCGGTGACGATGAGGTTGCCGACGTACTCCAGCAACCGCAGCGTCTGGACGTACTCCTCCTCGGTCAGCGCCGCGGACACCAGCGTCTGCGGATCGCTGCCGACCACCAGCAGCCCGGACGGCGCCGCGGCCAGCTGCGCGAGCACACCGCGCTCGGACACCGCGTGCCGGCCGTTCGCCGCCAGCTCCCGCACGCTCTGCCGGGGCACCACCGACAGCCGGGTCGCCAGCGTCCCCCAGTCGGATGAGGCGTCGAGCGCGACCACCTTGTCCCTGCGCAGCCCGGCCAGCAGCGACCCGGTCACCGCGACCGTCGTCGTCTTGCCGACGCCGCCCTTGATGCTCAGCACGACCACCCGGCGGGTGCCCGGGAGCGGCGCGCCGACCTGGCGGATCAGCTCCCGCTCCCGCGATCCCCGGCCGAGCCCGAGGCTGAGCGCGCCGGTGCCCGGCGGCGGGGCCTCGACCACCGGCGGCTGGTACGCGGGCGGCACCCCCGGCCGAGCCGGAGCAGCCTGCGCCGGACCAGGCTCCCGGCCAAGGTGCGCCCGACCGGCCTCCGCCGGTCCAGGCTGCGCCGGTCCAGGCTGCGCCGGTCCAGGCTGCGCCGGAACGGGCTGCGCCGGACTCGGTCGCACCGGACCGGGTCGGAAGGAGGCAGCGTGGGCCTGGTCCCACCATGGCGTTGGCGCGCCGGCGTCGGTCACCTGCCTGAGCCTCCCGATTGCGAGTGCGCCCCATGGTCGCACGACGGCCCCCCACTCCCCGCGCCGGTGCACCTGAGGTGAGGGGCCATGATCGCCGCGCGTCCGGTCAGCGCCGGACGGGCCGCCCCGGGCTGCTCGGGACGGGGCCGCCGACCGGCTCCGGGTCGGCCAGCAGCTCGCCGAGGCTCATGTCCATCGCCATGGCCAGCCGGCGCAGCCGCACCGCGTCCAGTCCCTGCGCGCCGCGTTCGATCGCGCTCACGAAGTTTCTCGTCACGCCCGCCTCGGCGGCCAGCTCGTCCTGGGACCGCTCGTGCAGCACCCGCCACACCCGGATCCGCTTGCCGACCGCCCGCCGGTACGCCGTGTCCACACTCCTGCTCTGCACGATGTCAGACTAGTGCCATGTGATGTTGGATCGCATCACCCGCGCCGACTCTCCTAATTGGACGGTCTGACCGGGTGAGTGAGCGGGAGGACCGCGGTGGTGATCCGGCGGCAGAGGCCGGCGCCGTAGTCGAGCCCGCGGGTGGCCGGGAAGCGGGCGGTCACCGCCAGCACCCAGCGGTTGCCGGTGCCCCAGATGCCGAGGCAGTTGACGTTCCACACGGTGCCCTCGGAGCTGCCGTGCAAGGTCCAGCCGTTCTTCACCGCGATCCGTACGCCGGGACCGGCCGGGTGCGCCTGCTGGATGCCGAACGCGTTGGTCGGGTCGACGTTGCGCATCAGCGCGAGCAGCGGCGCGCCCACGGTGGGCGAGAGGAACTTGTTCTTCCCGGGGACGATGCAGTCCCCCAGCCGGGCGAGGTCGCGCGCGGAGATCTCGGTCTTCGACCACCACTCCGAATACACCGTGGTGTCCTGCAGCCGGCAGATCCTGATCATGTCCTCGATCGAGTCGTCCGCACCGAGCCAGCGCCAGATCACCTCGGCCGCATTGTCGTCGGACCGCTGGATCATCGCGGTCATCCGCGCGGTCTCGTACGGGGTCAGCCGCACACCGGCGGCCGCGCGGGTGGCGAGCAGGTCGGCAGCCAGCCAGGCTTTGATGGTCGACTCGGAGAACGTCGGTTGGGTCGAGCGCGGGTCGCCGATCCGCCTGCCGTTGACCCGGTCGAGCAGCGTGAACGAGGCGAACCCGTCGGCGCCGGAGGTGATCCGCTGGGCCGCGGCCTGCACGGCCTTGTACGGGTCGACCGGCCGCGGCTTCGGCGCCGGGGTCGTGACCGGGGTGGTCGGCGCCGGCGCCGCGAGCGGGTGGGCCGGCGTGGAGGCCGACGGCGTCGGTGTCGGGCTCGGCTCCGCCGCCGCCGCGGCCTCGGGAACGGCGGCCGGGTTGTCACTGGCGCCGCCCGGTGTGCCGGCGACCGCGAGCACGACCAGTCCGAGGAACGCGGCGAGCGTCGTGACCGTGCGCCTCACCCGGGCGAATCGGGCCGTACCGCGGCCGGAGCGCGCGGGCGGTGCCATGTCGCCTCCAAGACGGGGAGTGGCCGGTCTGTTCCGGAGTATTTCCTGCCGGAGGTGAAGCATCGGTCAGGACCCGGACACAAGTTGGTAATGAGGACGGCGGGGACGGCACGGAAGGATGCGGCCCCGGACGGTTTCCGGGGGTTCTACCGTCAGGGCATGAGCACGCCAGCCGAGACCCACCTCCGTGGGGCCCGCCGCCCGGAGACCCCACCGGCCGAGTCCGCGCTGCTGCGCCGGATCCGCGAGTCGGTCATCGGCGACGACCAGGTCGTGCCCGGCCCGTACGGTCCACGCCGGGTGACGTACGCCGACTACACCGCCTCCGGACGGGCGCTCGGCTTCCTGGAGGACTTCATCCGCTGCGAGGTGCTGCCCCGCTACGCGAACACGCACACCGAGTCGAGCGGCACCGGGCTGCAGACCACCCGGCTGCGGGAGGACGCCCGCCGGATCATCCGGGACGCGGTCGGCGGCGACGACGACACGCTGGTCATCTTCTGCGGCTCCGGCTCGACCGGCGCGATCAACAAGCTGGTCGGGATCCTCGGCCTGCGCGCCGCGGACGAGCGCTACCGGCCGGCGGAGATCCTCCCGCCGGAGCGGCGGCCGGTCGTGTTCATCGGCCCGTACGAGCACCACTCCAACGAGCTGCCCTGGCGCGAGTCGATCGCCGACGTCGTGGTGATCCCGGAGGACGCCGACGGCCACATCGACCTCGACCGGCTCGACGCCGAACTGGCCGCGCACGCCGACCGGCCGCTGCGGATCGGCTCGTTCTCGGCGGCGAGCAACGTGACCGGGATCGTCAGCAACACCACGGCGATCTCCACCCTGCTGCACCGGCACGGCGCACTGTCCTTCTACGACTTCGCCGCCGCGGCGCCGTACGTCCGGATCGACATGGCCGGCAAGGACGCCGTCTTCCTCAGCCCGCACAAGTTCATCGGCGGCCCGTCCACCCCCGGCGTGCTCGTGGTCCGCCGGGAGCTGGTGACCAACCGGGTGCCGGACACCCCCGGCGGCGGCACGGTCGCGTACGTCAACCCGACCGAGCACCGCTACCTGACCGACCCGGTGCTGCGGGAGGAGGGCGGCACGCCGGCGATCGTCGACTCGATCCGGGCCGGGCTGGTCTTCCAGCTCAAGGAGGCCGTCGGGCTGGAGACGATCCGCGCCCACGAGGAGTACTACCTGCGCCGCGCGGTCGAGGCGTGGCGGGACGAGCCGGCGATCGAGATCCTCGGCAACCTGGCGGCGGAGCGGCTGTCGATCGTCTCGTTCGTGGTCCGCGCGCCGAGCGGGCGCTACCTGCACCACAACTTCGTCGTCGCCGTGCTCAACGACCTGTTCGGCATCCAGTCCCGGGGCGGCTGTTCCTGCGCCGGGCCGTACGGGCACCGGTTGCTGGGCATCGACATCGACCGCTCGCACGAGTTCGAGCGGGAGATCGCCGGCGGCTGCGAGGGGATCAAGCCGGGCTGGGTGCGGGTGAACTTCAACTACTTCATCTCCGAGACCGTCTTCGACTACATCCTCGAGGCGGTCGCGCTGGTGGCGCGGGAGGGCTGGCGGCTGCTGCCGGACTACCGGTTCGAGCCGGAGACCGGGCTGTGGCGGCACCGGCGGGCCGCGGCCGAGCCGCCGCTGCGGCTGGCGCACGTGACCTACGGGTCGGACGGGGAGATGCGCTACCCGCGGCACGACGACCGGGCACCGGACACGGCGCTGAGCGGCTACCTGGCCGAGGCGCGGCGCCTCCTCGCCGAACCGTCCACAGTGGACCTGCCGGATCCGGGCGACCTGGTCTCCGCCGACTTCGAGCACCTGCGCTGGTTCGAGCTGCCGGCCCGCTGCCTCAGTCCAGCGGGAGGGTGAGCACCCGCACGTGCTCGGTCTCCGCGTGCTCGACGCCGGACTCGTCATACCAGGTGTACGAGCCGGTCCAGCGCCGGCCGGTGTCGACGTAGCCGAGCCGCTCGTACAGGGCCGCGGCCCGGACGTTGTCCTCGTCCACGCCGATCGCCAGCCCTGCCCGCCCCCGGGAACGGGCGACGTCCTCGGCGAAGTGCACGATCGCCGTGCCGATGCCCTGGCTCTGCAGCGGCGGCGGCACGTGCAGGTTGCTCAGCTCCGGGTAGGGCGAGCCGCCGCGGCCGGTCCACCGGACGACGCCGACCCCGACCGGCGCGTCACCGCACCACGCGACCAGGTAGGTCACCTCGCCGGCGGCCTGCCGGGCCAGGAACGCCCGGTGCGCGTCGTTGCGCCCGGTCGGCAGCCCCCGGTCCAGCGCCGGCAGGTCGGCGTCCTCCGCCACCCGGACGGTCAGCCCCGCGGTCACCGGGTCAGGGTGGCATCGGCCGCGTAGACGCGACAGGGCGGGGGCAGAACGGCCATGGGGTAGCGTCCGCGTCCCCACCGGCTCAGGACGGAGGCCCGAGTGAGCGAGG
>Ga0207683_10000158_pt1 | contig 57279 bp, 63 predicted proteins | sample KBSM73metaG_FD_184333 | JGI IMG/M metagenome (GOLD analysis project Ga0207683, IMG submission 184333) | Miscanthus rhizosphere microbial communities from Kellogg Biological Station, Michigan, USA - KBS M7-3 metaG (SPAdes) (version 2) | ecosystem: Host-associated > Plants > Roots > Rhizosphere >...
AACATCAGCGCGTTCCGCCCAGGCCCGCACCAGCGCTCCGGTGCCGGCGGCCCGCGACGACGTATCATTAGAGAGATACAAACGAGTCATGGCTACCCGTCGCTCTATCGAGATCCGACGATCGAATCGCGGACCAACCTGAACCGTATTTCATTCCATCGCATCATTACCCCATCCAGTTCTTCTTAGAGATATTCCGCCAACAACGCCGCCACATCGGACGGCGTCACCCTCCCATGGACCTCGTCGTCCACCATGACGGATGGGGAGACGGCGCAATTTCCCACGCAGTACACCCGTTCAAGCGTAAAGCGCCCATCGGAGGTGGTCGCATTGAGACCGATTCTCAGCTCATCGCCCAGTGCCGACAGCACGCGCGTGCAGTGATTGGCGAGGCAAGATTCCCCCATGCAGATGCGGATGAGGTGTCGGCCGTAGGGCCGGGTACGAAGATCGGGGTAAAACGAGAGCACACCTGTCACATCGGCATCTGTGACGCCCATATGCTGAGCAATCTCACCGATCGTTTCCAGCGGCACATACCCGATCGCTTCCTGCACTGCCAGCAGCGATCGGAGAATGTTCGGAGGCTGTTGCTCGACCCGCTTCAGGACATCGGCGAGTACCGCTCGGATCTCAGTGAGTGTCTGAATCATACGGTCGCCTCCGGCACGCCGACATGGGCGCGGAGAATGTTGTAATCATATCCGTGCGTGCCGGTCCGGAGACATCCCAGATCATCGCGTTCCATATCGTCAATGAGATGCCCCACGCGATCACGGTAAGCCGGCATGGCCGCGGCGTGGCGTGGTGTCAGCTGGTCGAGGGCGGGACAAGGCAGATCCGACCACTCTAAATACCGTGTCTCCAAGAATGTGCTCAACCGACGAGCTTCCTCGTCCCGGGTCACGACAACTGTAGTTGTAGCGACCTCATCTTCGTGAAGGTCGACGGCTGGCATGTCATGCGCCGGAACGCTGGAGATCTCGCCACGGAAATGAAGAGAGAACCCGAATGCTGAGGCCAGTCGATGCTTGAGGGTGTTCAAACGATCGGACGAATCGCATTCGATCGTCAGTTGCGTCGGAGTAAGCGTCAGGCGGGCGACATGGCCATGCTTCGCGTCGCCGCCGATCGATTTGTCCAACACCCAGACGCGAAGATCCCCGGAGCTCTCGAGTGCCGCGATCTGTGCGACGCCGATCTCCGCCATGCCCTCCGCAAGCCGGCGGAACTCCGCATGCTCATAGAGCGCAATGGCATAGAGGAATGGCTGCCCGTCCGGGCACCGATACTGTATCGCCGCATCCGCCGCAAGTATGGTACGCAATTTGTCTTGGGCAAAGGACCACAGCAGGACGTACCCGAAGCGCTTGGCGAATTCCCGCCACTCACCGAGTGCAAACGAACCCGATTCCGCCTCCATCTCCCGCTGCTGCCGGTGCGTCGCTTCCAGAATGGCTGCAGCATGGGTGGCGGACAATAGGATCGCGGTCCCCGGTAACACCGTATTGGTCTGAGCATGGGCTGAGACAATCACTCGGGTCAACAGTACCTGCCCAGGCCGCACCGGCCTTCCCAGCGCGCGAGTCGGTATCCGGAACGTCTGCTGATCCCCCAGCGATCGCAACACCAAGCCGTCTTCCAATGAGGGGTTGATATCCACGATCTCCAGCAGGTCCATCGATGAATGCTTGAGCGGATCGAGCCAGGCCCGCTCTTCCTCCGACACATGCGCATCGATCGTGTCGCGAACCTGCTCGATCAAGGAAAGCTGGCCGTCGTCGGGAAAGTAATCAGTGAAGAGATAGAGCACAGCCAAATCCATCTCCTCGGTCAGGGGCATCCATCGAAGCTGGCCACTGTCGTCGGTATACGGCCTTAAAACCAGGCCGATTGCACGATCCCGCTGCGCCTGGAACATGGGATGTCGGGAAATTGCGTCCAGTCGCGCCAAGAGCGCTTCGAGTCCGGGGTCGATGGTGAACGATTCTTGCTCTGGACACATAGTTCACTCCCTTGCTTCATGAATCTCGTCCATGACGACGGACTCAGCTTCGAACCAATCCTCGAGTGCGTGCCCCTCCCGCATCCCGCTGTTCGTACAGCTCATAGGCCTTTTTCGCGATCCGCTGCCACATCTCGTCCGGCAGTTCGATGAGGTCAGCCGGCGGATTCCGGGCCGACATGGATACCGCCAAGGACGAACGCCGGCTGGGGTGCCGCTTCATCTCAACACTCTTTGCCATCTGTCCTCTTTGTAGTCGCTAGACATTGCGATGCGAGGTTCTATTATCGTCGGCCGGCGCTTTCGATACGACTCGCCGGTGACCGGGCGCGAACTTCGGACTTTTCACTGTCAACACGGGGCACGAGGCGCGGCGCAAGACGGCTTCCGCCACACTTCCGTTCATGAGATGGGACAGTCCACGGCGACCGTGCGTGCCCATTACGACAAGGTCGCATTGATTGTCCTCAATGAAATGGACGAGCGAATCACCGGGCAATCCTCCTCGGATCGCATGATCAGCGGTGATCCCTTCTGAGACGAGGGCAGCCACGAGTCGATTGAGCCTTTCCTCTACCACGACACGGGTTCGCTCCCGCTCGGACAGATGGATCAGCGTCAAATCGATGCCATAAGAGATGGGCTCCAACACATGAAGAATGGTCACAGGAACCTTCAATCGTTTGGCGACCTGTACGGCATATTCTAGGGCATCCAACGAGCAATCCGAGAAGTCCACCGGAGCGAGAATGTGGTGAACTCCGCGAGGCGGTGTGACCGATGCCCCAGCGCCGTCCCGTGATACAGGGACACGGACGGTCAACACGGGGCAGGGTGCATTGACCACCACTCGTTCGGCCGTGCTGCCGAGAAGTAAATGTTCCAATCCAGTCTTCCCTCGTGTACCTAGCACAACCAGGTCGGCATGAGACTCTTCCGCCGCGGCACAGATCTGCGCACTCGGAACGCCGAAAACCGACCGTCCGCTTGCAGGGATCTGTTGATCTTGCAAGCGGCGCACGGTCTTTGCCAGTTCGGCATCTGTCTCTCGATGCAGCTGGTCGACATAGACTTGCGTAACCGGATATTCGGGATCCAAACCCGGATACAATTCCATGACGTGAAACACATCGACTGCTGCACCCTCGAGCCTCGCCATTAGGACGGCATATTCTTCAGCCTTGTTGGCAGAGTCCGAAAAATCCGTTGCGAAGAGGAGCCGGTTGATGAGGGCCGTCATGGATATATCCTCCTTATGTGCCGTCTCTGGAACATCCACCGTCTTTTAAACGGCCTCGATGTACAACATGAGCAGCTCTCCCCGCATTTCGGGATGGATGGAGCAGCGAAATTCATAGCGTCCTGGCCGTTCGGTGGTGAATCGCACGGACGCTTGCTTGCCTGGATCTAGATACAGTCCTGCAACGCCCCGACCGTATGCCGTAACGCCGCTGCTTTCTATTTCAGTGGTGGAGCGCTCAAAGAGCATGGACCCGAAATCGTGTCGGACGTCATCGTCGTTCCGAATCTCGATGACGGTTGGGGCGTTCGGCATGAGGGGGAGGGCCTGGGTCGTCATAAAGGTATAGTCTTTAATCTTGACTTCAATGCGTTGTACACTTTGGGCACCGGCGTGTGAGGACAGGGCGACGAAGCTGCCCAGTATAATGATCGCGAAGACTCTCTCTATCGATTTATATTTAAAGGGCATCATCCATTCTCCTTCCGCCGCGATGCGGCCGTGTTTCGTGGTGACGGCAGGGACTGAACAAGCGGGACCGTCAATACAGGACACCCCGCTGTCCGCACAACCTTCTCCGCCGTGCTGCCGAAGAAAATTCTATCCACATCCCCTGCCCCGCCGTAGGTACCCATGACGACCAACGCGACTTTTTCAGACCGAACGGTACGGGCGATTTCGACGAAGGGGGAACCCTCTATAAGAAGACGACGAATCGACACGCCCTTCGCCGCATCGAGGGCGAGTAAGCGCCGCGCATTCAATCGGGCATAATGGCGCAATCGTTTCTTTTGTTGCGCCTCTTCCGAGGGAAGAGCCAAACCAAGCGAGTTTAATGCCCCTAAATTTTTGGTGTCGACCACATGGAGAACAATGACTTCCGACTGAAACACCCGCGCCATTGACATCGCCACACAAAACGCCTCTTCGGAACAGGGTGAGAAGTCAACCGGGACGAGAATTTTTTTGAACAACCGATCCGCCATGTGTCCTCCATCAACCACTATGCGGCCAACTAGCGGGTGTCACTACATCGAAGAGCGTCGTGCAATTATTTATGAAGGCCATTGAGGCTTGAGCCAGCCTGAGCGGATCTGAATGGATCGACGTACCACATCGAATGGATCTTTCCTGCCGAGACTGATTATTTTCATCCGTCATCTTTTTGGGCTCAGCCACTGCCTACAGGATGTGAGCAAGGGTAATGCCATCGCCAAGATTCAAAATGTAAAAGGAAAAGTGCACAATCGGCTCGAATTATTGGCTCTGCCTGCTGAAGTATGAATTCGACTAAACCTGCAGGGGAGTCCTGCTACAGGCTCCAGTACCTGCATGTAGCGTAAGGCTACAATCTTCTTATCGAGGCAACCTATTCAAAGAGAATCGGCCCACGAGAAGGACTTCCGTCATTGGGCACATGGCTTGCTCGCTTCAGGTGAGGGGAATGCACCAAACGGAGGGGTTGCGTTGAATGAGATGGTAATAAGGCATCGCTGGTTCATTATCGGCGCAGTCGTCCTAGGAATAGTGACGATAGTGTACTTGGTTTTTTTCTGCCCGACGGAATGCCACTGAAACAGTCAAGTATGTACATGCAACGGTGAGAACCGTTTGCATGGTTACTTGTGAATGCTGAAGTCGTATCTATGCGTTACTTACTGGCGATTGACAGTTCGGATCAGGCCTTTGACGCCGTGCGTGTCTTAACGCATCTCTCCCCGTGCGAACATACAATCCTGCTCCATGCCGTGGACGTCCCGAAAGCATCCTATCCAATGCTGGACCCCGAAGCCGCGCACGAGCTTTATCGAAGCCTTGAGCTGGACATGCGCGAAGAGGGTAAACGTCTGCTACAACGAGCGGTTACCCTCTTGTCCGACGGCGTGGGTCCGGTGGAGAGTCGTCTTGAGCTCGGCTCGCCGGCTGAGGTCATTGTCTCAATGGCCCAACGGGAGCGAATCGACTTGATCATTATGGGTGCCCGAGGGCTCACGCCGACAAAAGAGTTTGTCTTTGGAAGTGTATCTCATGGGGTCGTCACTCATGCGCCCGGCGCGGTTCTCACTGTGCCGGCTCCTATGCCGGCGTTACGGAATATTCTCATTGCGGTGGCGGGGCTGCAGGATGCCGGGACGGTGATCCGATTTTTTATGCACAAGCCGTTCAACCAGCCGGTTAACGCGCATGTGCTCACCGTACTTCCGTTGCCGGTCGGACAAGTGAAATACACGGCTGCATTTGAACCGATGCGGGACACGGCACTCAAGAGCGCACAACGATTCGCCGAAGATATTGCCGGTCGCCTCTCGACTCTCCAGTGTTGCGCCATCCCAATCACGAAGATCGGCCCGCCGGCGGCCACCATCCTACAATATGCCGAGGAACTTCAGCCTGATCTGATTGTAGTGGGATCACAAACACAACAACCAATCGCGCGTTTTCTACTGGGAAGCGTCTCGCATAAGATTCTCCACACAAGCCATCGCCCGGTTTTGACGCTTCGATAGCGTTCGTTAAGAAATCAGCTGCCGGTCGCGAAGCACCGCCAGAATACGTTCAACGGCCGCCTGCGTAGACATGTGGACGCTATCGATACGAACGTCAGGATTTTCCGGCGCCTCATAGGGCGTCTGAAGACCAGGCACCGTCTTCGATTCGCCTGCGAGGCCTTTCCGATACGTGCCTTTCGTATCGCGCGCCATGCAGACGTCGAGCGGACACTCCACCGCCACTTCGACGAAGCGATCGATGAGGTCCCTCGCAAAGGCGCGATACCCCTGTTTGGTGGCCGTCGCATCGAACACAACTGTCACTCCATGAGCCACCAATCGGCTGCCCGCAAACGCCATGGCTCGATAGAAGAGGCTCCGCTCAGCATCAGAGTAGGAAGGGGACGGCGTCAAGAGGCGGCGCAGCGTATCGGATTCCAGCACTTCCACCTGCAGCCCCGCCGCTTCCAATCCGGATTGTAAGGCCTCCGTGATCGTGCTTTTCCCAGAAGCCGGCAGGCCGGTAACCCAGATGGCGAAACTCATCATATTCAGCCTGGGGCCAGCACCCCTGCTCCCCTTGCGTCCCTTAGCCTTTCACGTACCGATTCACGTCGTGTGGATCGAACCGCTCTGTCGCGAGGACCTGCTCGACAAAATTGAAAATACTCCGCCGCACCGATATCGCCAGATCCGGATACCACACTGGACTGGCGATGACGAGCCCACGAAATGCAAAGAAAGGAGCAGCGGCCTCAAGAATCATATGATCCTTGGTTTCCGACATGTATCGATCCCAAAATTCCCGAAACAGTATTTCGAATGGGCCGCGAAGATCTCCCCACCTCTGAAGCGAGGCAAACAGATAATTGATCGTCATTGAGGTCACATCGTCGGCGGGTTCGCCCCATTCGCCTCGCGACCGGTCCAGGACGCTAAAGTCGATTCCCTGACGGAACAGCACATTCCATGGATGAAAATCACCATGGACCTGCGCCAGGCGATCGGCTCGACGGCGGAGTACCCAGCGCCGGCGGTTGCAGGCATCCTCGATGGACCTCAGTCGTTCCTCTGTAATGAAGTGGAAGCGCGGGGGATAACTGTCGGTCAGCCCCATGATGCACTCGCCATGGCCGATCAATTCTCTCAAGCGCCGCCGGTAGAGTTCCGGGTGTCGCTTTTTCTTCTGATGAATCCCTGCGAGATAGTGGACAAGCGCGTTGGCGCGCTGTCGATCCTGCGTGGACAATCGGCTGGTGCGGCTCATGCGGGCCAAGTCATCGTAATAGCTGCGGCCGTCGACCCACTGCGTGAGGACAAAAAACTCATGCGCCGGCGCCACCGAAAACAACGCGCCATCTGCGGTAAAGGCCCCCACATCAAGAGCAGGAACATGCCGAGGTAGTCTGCCATAAGATTCGTAATCCCAGAGCAGTGCTTGCGCTCGATCGGCAACATGCTCATGGCCGAACGGCCCCGGCTTCATGGTGACCAAAACGACGCGGTGGATGTGCCGACCGACCTGAATGGTCAGCCGAACGGGAGACCCATAGCCATATCCTTTCACGGACGAAGCTGACGTCTCCTCCCCGATCGGGCCAAACGTGAGCAGTTTAGCCGTCGGCCCGAATCGGCCCTGCACGTACGTCTGGAGCTGCTTTCTTTTCAATGTGGCCACTGGGCTGATTTAAGCAAACGACGTTCCCTCCTGCCTACTCTTCGTCTTGTTTCATAATCACTGCCGCATTCTTCTCCACTGCGCCATCCGTCACTGAGGAAAAATGCGCCACTTCGATTGAGCTACGTATGGGGCAGGAAGCATGACCATTCCCATCTCTTTAAGAACGGAACCTTTTAGTCCCTTATTCGCATTGTTTATTAGGGAAGCACTGGCATGGCTCTTGCGGACTTCAGGATCAGAACCCAACGCACGCGAGGAGGAACATGGATCTTCAGATTGAAAGCCGGAACGTCGACATGACCCCCCGATGGAAAATGGAAATTGAGCAGCGAATGGAAACTCTGCAGGTCGGTCATGACGATGTGATTCACGGACGAGTGACTTTGACGAAGAACAAGCACCATAAGAAGGATGCACGCGTGGCGGAGGCCTTGGTCCTGGTCACCATGCCCGGTCGGCACACGATCACGGCTCGAAAAGAAGAAAAGACCTTCGAAGAAGCAATTCGGTCAGCCTTCTCGGCCGTCGAAATCGAACTGCAGAAGTATCGAGACAAGCGTGGCGCCACAGACGTGAGGACCGAGCCGATCCCTCCATTGCGCGGCGTCATCAGTAAGCTCTTTCCAGAACAAGGCTATGGGTTCATTCTCCAAGAGGGCGGCGGTGAAGTCTATTTTCATAAGAATGCGTTACGCGAATTGAATTTTCGGGATCTGAGTGACGGGACGCAAGTCCTTTTTAACGCGGCGCCAGGGAACAAGGGAGAACATGCCACTGTCGTAGTGCCTCCACCGGCTCTTGGCGGCTATGAGTGACACCGTCGTCGGTCCAGAGGATGAATTATGGCCGAAGGTGCCGGCCACAGCACAACTACCGCACCGATTTTCGAAGTAGGAAATCTTTTGGTCAATACTCAAGCAGGGAGGAAATCATGAACAGACAGGGAATCAAAGCGCTTTTCATTCTGGCGACGGCATCTGTGGCATGGCCAGGGATTGGACTCCATTCCAGTGGGCTTGCGGCCGATCCTGATATGAAGATCGAGGTCACCATGACCAATAAGGAGTATCAGGTGAAAGGCCATACGATGCCAGGAACCCTGACTGCGATTGTGCTCAAGAACAACGATACGGTCACCCACGGATTCAGCTCCAGCCTATTTAAAGACGTGCAGGTCCGTAAGGAAGGCGATGCGGTCGAGGTGAAAGGCAAAGGCGTCAGATCGTTCCACGTCGATCCGGGTAAGACCGCGACCCTGTATTTCACCAAAGGCCACAGCGCTGAACGCGAGACGATGCAATATCCCTTCTGGTGTGATATCCACGCCAACATGAAGGGAGAGTTCCTCGTGGTGGAGACGACCGGTGAAGTCGGGGGAGGCTGATCCATCGCTCCCGACGCAAGCCAACAGGACGCGCCTTCAACGGCGCGTCTTTGAAGTGCAATTAGGCTCCAGCCAAGATTCCGATCCGTCCTTCTGTTCATGAGACGGCCCATCATGATCATGTCTGAGCATCGCTGAGTGACAGAATGCGGCAGCGCGAGGTATTACGTAAATGCCGATGTATGACTATAAATGTCTGGCGTGCGGAAAAGAATCCCTCATCGCGATCACGCTAAAAGAACACGAGAGCGGCCAAGCGACCTGTCCCGCGTGCGGCAGCAAGAAATTGGAGCAACTGATCACGAGTTTCATCGCACGGACGACCAAAAAAAGTTGATCCGGATTGGAGACCCAAAGATGCGCATCGGCAGAATAGCATTCGGCTTCTTGCCCGTCGCGACCGTCTTCCTCGGTCTCTTTAAACTCCACGAGACCGGCCATGCCCAAGATCTTGCGACCGACGTCGCGACGGGCAAGGCGATTTATGAGCAGCATTCCGCGAAATGCTTGGTCAGACCGGTCGCGGCGACGGGCCACAGGCACAAGAACAGATGGTGCGTCCGGCGAATTTTCACGCCCAGGCGTCCCGATCCAAATCGGACGAGCGCCTGCTTTTTTTCATTAAATGGCCTGAGCTTCAGTCCCATGCACGCATGGAGAGATCGGCTGTCGCCGGCCGAGCAACAGGATGTGTTGGTCTATATCCGCGTGTTCTCGGAACTGGGTCGATAGCATGGCTGTCAGCTCCCCCGCCGAAGAGAGTCCAATGGGATATTGTTTGGGGTGTGCCGCATGAAAGTGTTGGAAAATATGAAACCTGACACGATGTGTGCGACCGTCTTCCACAGCCCGCATCACATTGAGGTCGAAGCAGTCCCACGCCCGCGTGCTGGCGTAGGCGAAGCTGTCATCCGGATCACGCTCACCACCATCTGCGGAACGGATCTCCATATTTTGCGCGGTGAATATCCGGTCAAACCGGGGCTGATCATCGGACACGAACCTGTCGGGGTTATCGAAGAACTTGGGGACGGCGTCTGCGGCTACCATATCGGGGACCGTGTGTTGGTCGGCGCCATTACGCCGTGCGGGCAGTGTCGCGCCTGTCTGTCGGGGCAATGGTCTCAATGCGGACACGGGACCGACTATGAAGCGATCGGCGGATGGCGGTTCGGTAACACGATCAATGGCGCGCAAGCAGAATACCTGTGCGTACCATTTGCACAGGCGAATCTCTCAGTGATTCCCCCCTCACTGAGAGATGAGCAGGTCGTGCTGCTCGCGGACATTGCCTCGACGGGTTTCAGTGGCGCGGAGTCGGCAGAGATCCGGCTCGGAGACACCGTAGTGGTATTCGCACAAGGGCCCATTGGACTCAGTGCCACGGTTGGCGCTCGCTTGATGGGCGCATCCCTCATTATCGGAGTGGATGGAGATCCGACGCGGCTCCGAATGGCGGCCCGCCTCGGGGCTGATGTGGTGTTGGACTACCGCGAGACGGATGTCATCGCGTCGGTAAAACGGCTGACAGGCGGCGGAGCCGATGTGGCGATTGAAGCGTTGGGCACGCAAGAGACATTCGAGAAGGCGCTGCGCTGTCTTCGCCCGGGAGGAACCTTATCCAGTTTGGGAGTGTACTCCGGCAAATTGCAGATTCCCTACGATGCTTTTGCCGCCGGCATCGGCGATTACCGCATCGTCACAACCTTATGTCCAGGCGGAAAAGAGCGCATGCGCCGACTCATGGAACTGGTGCTTCATGGGCGGGTCGACCTCGAACCCCTGTTAACGCACACTTTTCCGCTTGCCAACATCGTCGACGCATACGCCCTGTTTGGCGAGCGCCGGGATGGGGTATTAAAGGTCGCGATTAAACCCTAAACCCTCCTCCGGACGAAGCCATGAATTCTCAGCCAAGGCCACCCATGTCTCTCATTCCCGGGGATGCCATATTGATCGCCGATGTCCAACATAATTTCTTGCTCGATGGGCCCCTGGGATCCAGCCTACCGGCACCGGCTCGCGCGAGGATGTAGGCAACTAGACGCCAGAAAATGGAGGCACGGCGATGTTTAAGTTGACCAGTCCGAACATCAAAGAAGGTGACTTTATTCCGACCAAATACACATGTGACGGGGCCGACGTGTCTCCAGCTTTCGTATGGACCGATTCACTGAAAGGGACCCGCTGTTTCGCCCTCATTGCCGACGATCCCGATGCCCCAGGGGGAACGTGGGTGCATTGGGTTCTATTCAACGCGCCAGCTGATACTCGGCAATTGCCCGAGGCGGTTCCTGCGGATGAATCTCTTCCTAATGGCATGCGCCAGGGCGTCAACGATTTTAAAAGGATCGGGTATGGCGGTCCGTGCCCACCGCCCGGAAAACCGCACCGATATTATTTTACGCTGTACGCACTCGATACCCTGCTTGATTTAAAATGGCACGCCACGAAAGCTGACGTGCTTGAGGCAAGTAAGGGTCATATTTTGGCTGAGTCGAACCTGATGGGTCGCTATGGGCGATAGGTTCGTGATCTTGAGAAGATTGTGAAAGACTATCTCAGCTCAGGCGATGGGATGACCTGATCTGCTACGTACAGGGCTGATTGTATGGCGATTGGAATGGCGTCACGAAATCCACGGCCCCATATCACCAACAAGGGCCTTCTACATCTGCGAATCCGCACCATAACGGTGCCCTTAAACTTGTGGGACAACAAGAAACAGTAGAAACCAAGGACAACTCCACGACTCCCGGAAGAATGCTGAGGACCTGGCAGTATGATACCCAATGAGATGCGCGCACATAAGTCACCGATACAATAAATGATTCTTGTTAACAGCAACGGGAAGACGCTGCGTCCTCTCCACCTGTTCCGCAGGACGGGGCAACTCGCGTACCACAAAGGCAGTGGCGATCCATGTCCATACGGGGTTTTAATGTGCCCATCGCACGCCTGGACTTTCATAATCGGACATCCTGTCGTTCATTAATGACACAACAATAGTGATTGTAACGAATCTTTTAATGTACCTCTGGGTTGTCTTCTTATTTCATCGCCCGCATTGCAATAGGCAAGAGACAAGACTAAGCTGTGTCTCCATGCCAACCCACCGTCGCGTCTCACGCCGGAAAAAGGGAAAAATCATGAACGGAGTCACAGATCACAATGAAGTTGGTCCGGACTTGAAGGGGAAGAATCCTAACATTTGTCAGCACGCCCGCATGCTGATTGATCAATATACAGCTGGTCATCAGAAAACGGGAAAGCTCCTTTGCAAGGAATGCGGAGCAATCGTTTCTGATCCTCGCTTAGGTTTACCGGTTGCGGCCCGTTGAGATGTGTCGCACAGTTCCCCAATGGCAGTCTTCTCTCCCACGAGAATCGGGTCGAGTAGGCCGCATTGAGCTGCCGCGGCCTCTCCCTCAATGACGTGTCGTTCCGTGGTATCCACGACCACGATCTTGAGGCGAGGCAGACACGTGGCCTCCCCCAGCAGGTCTTCAAATGTTCTGAGCTCCATGTCATTCATGTGCGGTGTCATCGTATGACTGTTAATAGGTGAGCATGGCCGCAATGTCTCTCCCATGCTCACGCGGTCAGCACCCCTTCTTTGCTCTTTAGAAATTCTTTCGTGATTCCCAGGGCCTGATCGGTCTTCTGGATTGACCGCTCGCCCTGTTGCTCCGTTCCTGTCAGAGCCCGCATCGCGTCGATCGTCTCCGGCACGACGATCGCTTGGTTGAAGACCTGGTAGGTGTAATAGGCTTCGTTGCCGTTCACCGTAAGGACATCTTCCCACAGCGCCACTTCCCACAGATCTCCGCGAGGGCGCCCCAAGTCGCTCATCAGTTCAATCGTGCTGTTCGTAGCCGCCACACCGTCGCTCATGCGAATAAAAGCGATTCGTGGCGCGGCCCGAAAGGCCGCCAGCACCTCATCTTTGCTTGCTGAGCGGGTAAGTTCCACCCACCAGGTGTGGAGGTGGCTGCTATTATGAGACGCTTTGACGGCGATCGTCATGACGTCCAATTCTGGGTCAACAGTTTTCGCATCCGGCCCTTGATGGCTCGGAATCGTCTTCTCGGGGATGACTGTGTTCATGATGCCATCTAGATGCGCTTCCCATGGGTCGGAAGCCCGACGTATCAGCGTGCCTCGTGCACGCTTTAAGAGGCCGACTTTCTTCAGAGCGCCGAGGGTTCGCACGATAGAGGTGGTGTTGCACGACACGACCCGGGTGCTGGCCCGCCCGAGTGCCGTTTCATAATTGGCCTGCGCCACAAACGAATGCCCGGTCAGCATGTGCGATTCGCCCCCCTGGTAAATCGCCTTCACGCCGGCCCGCTCATAGAGAGGCTTGTTGGCCGCACCGATTTTCTTTGGCGTGCAATCCGCTACCACGTCGACCTGCTGCAGCAAATCATCCAGCGTGCCAACGACCGTAATCCCGGCCGCACGCATCATCGTCACCTTATCCGGCAGCGCCGCATAGATATTCAGGCCCAGAACCGCCGCCGTCTTGATCCGATAGTCGGTTACGACATCGGCCACGCCGATCAAATCCATGTCTTCCTGTTGTCTCACCGCATCGGCCACGCGCTTGCCGATTACACCATAGCCGTTGACTCCGATTTTGATCTTCTTCATAGGATCCCTCTCTCCAACTGGCCTCGCCACGGTTTACTGTGATTTCTCGTTGAGCACCTTGATCCCAGGCAGCTCTTCCCCGCCGATGAATTTCAACGAGGCGCCACCACCCGTTGACACATGACTGATCTCTGTTTCTAACACTTCCGCCTTGCGCACCGCCGCGACCGTGTCGCCGCCTCCCACGACGGTGAAGGCGCCGCGCCAATGCGCGAGCGCCATGGCTCGCGCGACGTCGACCGTTCCGTCGGCAAACTCGTCGACTTCGAAGGCCCCCATGGGACCGTTCCAGAACACGGTTCCCATGCCCCGCAGCAGCTCATGCGCGAAGGACAACGAGGCGTCGCGGCCGATGTCCAGTCCCTTGAAGCCGGCAGGGATCGCTCGATGAACGTTCTGGAGTTTGTCCCCCTCCTCCACGCTCCTGGCGATGACATGATCTATTGGCAGCAGAATGCGTTCCCGATACCTGGCCAGCACGTCTTTGGCCCAAGGCATGAATTCATGCTCGACCGGTGAGTCGCCCGTTGCCACTCCTTGTGCGGCCAGGAACGTATATGCGATGCCTCCGCCCAGGAGCACGGTATCGGCCTTGGGAATAAGCGCTCTCAGCGCCGACAACTTGTCTTTGATCTTGATGCCGCCGACAACCACCCTGAAGGGCCGAGCGGGATAATCGCGAATCTGACTCAAGACCTCGATCTCCTTGCTCACCAAGAAGCCGGCCAACCGGTCACGAAACAGTTGCGCCGCCCCATAGGTCGAGGCGTGTGCGCGGTGCATCGTCCCGAACGCATCGTTCACGTACAGTTCAGCGAGTGAAGCGAGCTGCTGGGCAAAGACAGAATCATTCGCTTCTTCTCCCCGCTCGAAACGCAGGTTCTCTAGCAGCAGAGCCTCTCCGGGCTTCATGTCGTCGAGCGCTCGCTTTACCTGCTCGCCAACGACCGCGCCGACGAACTTCATCGCGGAAACCTTCAACATTTCTCGGAGTCGATCGGCAACGGGTTTCAAGGACAGCTCCGGCACCAGTGTTCCTTTGGGTTTTCCCAGATGAGAAGCCAGGATGACTTTGGCGCCCCGCTGACAGAGATATTCAATGGTCGGGATGGCGCGGCGGAGGCGATAATCCTCCCGAATCTTGCCTTTGGAGATGGGCACATTGAAGTCCATGCGGACCAAGACAGGTCGTCCTGTAAAGCGATCATCGGGCAGATCAGAAATCATTTTCTTCATACATCTACTTTCCTTTCATGCCTGCGCCGAATCGTCATGCGCCTCATCTTTCAACTGCAGGATCGCCCCGGTTATCTCGATCGCATCGGGTGAGCATGAGACTGCCGATCCCTTGTTGGATCAGGACCCAGCGCGAAGTCCAGATAATCACTCGCAGCTGCCGCAGACGGCGATGTTCGGCACGTCTTGTCTGCTGCCATGGCCAAGACAATCATCGCTGTCACGGCTCGGTTTTGGTCACGAAGATGGGGCGAAGACTTGGATCCCTTCATATCCTTGCGTCTATTCCACTTCCTTCACCATGTCGATCGCCCCGCAGGGACACTCCTCTACGCATAAGCCACAGCCTTTACAGTAGTCATAGTTGATTGCGTATCGTTTTCCCTCGCCAAGCTTGATCACGGCATTATCGGGGCACACAGCATAGCAGTTGTCGCACTTGAAACAGTTGCCACAGGACAGACACCGACGCGCCTCTAAGAGCGCCGTGTCCACATCCAGGCCACCGACGATTTCTTCGAAGGTCGAGCGGCGCCGGATGAGATTCAACAACGGTTGTTTGGATTGGTCGGCGTCGGTGTAGTACCAGGTATTCAGGCGGTCGAACGTGGCTGGCGCATGACCTTCAGGCTTAACGTACGTCGTTCCGCGAAGGAACGCATCGATATCACGCGCCGCCTTCTTGCCATGACCTGTGGCTATTGTGACAGACTGGTCGCCGGGCACCATGTCACCGCCGGCAAAGATGCCGGGATGTCCCGTCATCATCGTCTGATCGACCTCAACGGTCCCGTCCTCTCGCACCTGCAGCCCAGGCACCGATTTGAGAAAGCTCGTATCGGCGCGTTGCCCCAAGGCCAGAATCACAGTGTTGGCCTCAATTGTCTCGAGGCGACCAGTGGGTTGTACTTTCCCCTGCTCATCAAGTGTCACTTCCTCGACCGTTAGGGTCGATTCGTCGCCCTTCGCAATCTTTCGTAACCATTGGAACTGTACGCCTTCTTCCTCGGCTTCCATGATTTCGCTGGCAATAGCCGGCGAATGGCCCAAGTCTCGCCGGTAAATGATGATGACTGGTTCCAGCCCTAACCGCTCAACGCTGCGCGCCACGTCGATGGCTGTGTTGCCACCGCCGTAGACCGCGACTCGTCGTCCCAGCTTGGGGAGATCGGCCCCTTCCATGCTGCGCAAGAAGGTGACCGCGTCAAGCACGCGCTTGACGTCACACCCTGGAATCTCGATACGCCTGGCCTGGTGCGCACCGATGGCGAGGAAGGCCGCGTCGAACCGACCTTCCGCGATAGTAGCCTCCAGGTCTTCGACCCGGCTGTTTAGCGTGATCGTCACGCCCATGGATTCAATCCTCGCGACCTCGGTCTCCACGATGTCGCGGGGCAGCCTGTACTTGGGGACGCCGAAGCGCATCATGCCCCCGGCTTTCGGACCGGCTTCATGAATGGCGACCTCGTGCCCGAGTCTGGCCAGATGATATGCCGCGGAGAGTCCGCCAGGTCCTGCACCGACGATCAACACCTTCTTGCCGGTACGGGGAGCGCATTTCACCGTCCAGCCTTCCTTGATCGCTTGATCGCCCAGAAATCGTTCCACTGCGTGAATGCTAACAGCCTCATCCAGTTGTGCTCGATTGCAAGCGCCTTCACATGGGTGGTAACAGACGCGGCCGTGGATCGCCGGCATCGGGTTGTCCTGCATGAGCTGCTGCCAGGCTTCCTCGTAAGCCCCTTCTTCAGCGTGATACAGCCAGGCTTGGATGTTCTCCCCAGCTGGGCAGGTGTGGTTGCACGGCGGCAAGCGATCCACATACACCGGTTTCATGGTGCGCCAGTTCCCCGTATGGTTGGCCAGGCTTGTGTTCGGATCGAGCGTGATGGCAAACGGTTTGCGGTCCATAGGAGTCCCTTATCTCAGCAGTCCATAGAGGGCGATGTTGTGGTCTGCAATTGCTTGGATCCCAGCGATGGCGTCGGTGTCCGGTGGCGGACCGAACAGATGCGCGAACCGGTTCTGTAGCTCAAGATACCGCTCGACGGGAACCTTGCGGCGAATCGACGAGGACTGGATGACGGTACCCCACTCCGCCTCGAACAGTGGGAACAATCCCGACTCCACCGCCAGACGGGCGATCTTCATCGTATGTGCCGGGTCCGCGCCCCAACCCAGTGGACATGGCACCTGGATATGGATGTACCGCGCCCCGCAAATGCCGATGGCCTTTGTGACCTTGCGTTCCAGATCGTGGAGATCGGCGACAGATGCTGTCGCGACATAGGGAATCCCGTGCGCAAGGGCAATTCGCGGCACATTTTTACCGGCACCTAGCGGATTGCCCGGATGCTCACTCACGACAGGCGTGGTGTTCGTTTGGGCGAACGGAGGGGTGGCGCCCGAGCGCTGAATCCCGGTGTTCATATACGCTTCGTTGTCGTAACAGACGTACAACACGTCATCGTTGCGCTCGAACATTCCGGACAGACAGCCGAAGCCAATGTCGACCGTCGCGCCGTCGCCGCCTTGCGCGATCACTTTCACAGTGTCGCGTCCCTTGGCACGAAGGGCCGCCGCGACGCCGCTGGCCACGGCCGGTGCGTTCCCAAACAACGAATGCATCCAGGGAATCTGCCATGAGCTTTCAGGGTAGGGACTTGAAAAGACCTCCAAACAACCGGTCGCATTCACGGCAATCAATTGTTTGTGGCTCGCGCGCACGGCGGCATCGATCGCGTAGCGCGCGCCCAGCGCTTCTCCGCACCCCTGGCAGGCCCGATGGCCGGAATTGAGCGAATTGGTCCGATCCATCCGCGACTGGACTGTCCGGGTGCCTTCGTCGAGCAAACGGTTTCCGGCCGTGAAGGTACCGGTCTGGTAGAACTTGATGCGCTCAGTGGACATGGCGTCTCCTCAGATCAGTTTCACTCCGATGGCGTTCACGGCTCGAAGCACCTGTTCGGCCATTGGACCTGCACGCCGCGTATCCCGCCGGGGGGAGCGTTCCTGGTCGATGACGTTCCAGTTGAGGTCTAGAAAATGAGGATCGGCGAGTCGCTCACCACGGGCCGCCTGGATCATCTGTTTCAATGAGGCCTTCGAGATGGATCGACCTCCCAAGCCCGCAATGACGGTGTGGACAGGACCTTTGAGCGCCAACTGCACATCGGCGGATACGATCCCGCCCATACCCACCGCCAGGTCTTTCTCCACCACGATGACGCGTGTCACTCCTTCCAGCAACGCCCGCAGTTGCTGCTTCGGGAAGGGTCGATAGCATCCGATCTTGACGCAACCCACGGCGACGCCTTCATGACGCAGCTCATCTACCGCGTCTTTGATCGTGCCAATCACAGACCCCAATGCGATCACCACGATATCGGCGTCTTCCACGCGATACGGAGTGCACAGGCCTCCGGATCGTCGATGAAAGTGTTGTTCGAAGACCCCCGTCAATTCCGGTATTAGCTCCAGTGCGCGGAGATGTTGATGGTGCGACAAGTACTTGACCTCCATAAACGCCTCCGGCCCCACCATAGCGCCGATGGACACCGGAGCGGTGACGTCAAGGACTTGTACTGGGGAGTAGGGGGGAAGATAGCGGTCGACTTGAGAGGCGTTAGGCAGGTCCAACGGCTCGTAGGCGTGCGTGAGCACATAGCCGTCCATGCAGACCATCACCGGGCAACTGAGTTCTTCAGCTAGACGAAAGGCTTGGATGTGGAGGTCCGCCGCTTCCTGATTGTCCTCTGCGAAGAGTTGAATCCACCCGGCGTCGCGTAACGCCATGCTGTCCGAATGATCGTTCCAGATATTGATTGGAGCGCCGATCGCGCGGTTGGCGACCGTCATGACGATCGGAAGCCCCAGTCCGGCCGCATTGTAGACGGCTTCAGCCATAAAGAGCAGTCCTTGGCTGCTCGTGGCCGTGTAGGTGCGGGCTCCTGTGGCCGAGGCGCCGATCAGCACACTCAAGGCGGCGAACTCAGACTCTACATTGAGAAACTGGCAGCGGCCTATCTCGCCCTTCGCGGCCTTTCGAGCGAGACGCTCAACAATGTGCGTCTGCGGTGAGATGGGATAGGCTGCAACTACATCTGGCCGGCAGAGCGCCACCGTTTCGGCCACGGCTTGGGATCCTTCAATCTGTACGGTCATGGGCAATCCCCCCGTAGTACAGTGACGTGAGTGGTGACATACTCATATGCCTCTTGCGCTGCCGAAGCATTCGCCTCTCCGATCGGACCAGGAAATTTATGAAGAATCGCCGATTCTACGGAGGCAAACGTTATCAGTCCCGTGAGTGCGGCAAACCCACCTAGCAACGGCGCATTGGCTATGGGTCGGTTGAGGTACTTCAACCCGAGGTCCGACGCAGGAAAGGAGAATACATGGCCATTGGGTAAGGTTGACAGAAACTCCTCAAGGTGTAGTGCATCTAGGGACTGCGGCGAGTTAATCAATACATATCCCAAGGGAGCGAGCCCTGCGAAGACGTCGACCTGATCCAACAGGGTGGCGTCCTGCACGATCAGCGCATCTGGGCTCATGACCGCTTCACGAAGGCGGATGGCTTTTTCATCAATGCGGCAGAAGGCTGCAACTGGGGCCCCCATGCGTTCTGAGCCGAAGCTGGGGAAAGCCTGCGCGTACTTGCCGTCCGTGAATGCTGCTAGCGCTAGCAGCTCAGCTGCTGTAACGACGCCCTGTCCCCCGCGCCCGTGGAATCGGATTTGCCACATCGTTCACCTGTCTGTCATGATTCGAGTTCCCACCATGGTAGATACACAGAGGGATGCCCGGGCGCTCAAACGGCGGTTGTAGTTCGTCTCTTCATTGAGACCATCGATCGTAAGGAATACTGGATTCCACATTTGAACCTTAGGAATTGGCGCGCAGACGAATGATGACTCCTCTTTATCCGACATTCCTCTTAGCGAGGTTTCCGATACGAATCCCCTTCTGCACGTCTTTCTCTGCCACACTGGGTTAAGCATAAGGAGCGTCATCTGCGAAGAATAGGCCAGCTAAGTAAAGACTAAGTTCCAGAAGGTTGCGCGGGTTCAGAATGTCGGACCACCTACCAGTCTGGGGAACTTTAGAACAGCCGGCAGCTAAACCTGTGGCCAAATTCCCCAAAAGCGGCGAGCTAGCTGCTGACAGCGAGAGGTGGGACTGCGGAGACCAGGGTGTTCATCGGAAAGATCTCAACGAACTTGCCAGAATTATGGGCGAATGCCTTAGCCAAGAAGATCTTGCGAGGGAAATGTGCATGACTGCCAACACTTTCACTCGAGAAACGGCAACTACTAGCCTTTACAGAGCTTCTAAACGTTGGGGTTGCCATTGCGACCTTCTTCCCGGAGATGGAGATTGCCCTTCGTCAAGCTCTGATTAAACCGAACGATGCGCTCCATTGCGCTAAAGCGTAGGAGCCTTTGTTCGTCGTGATAAGCCGAAATGGTTAGGAGAGTGGACATCGAAGGATTGTTAGGCTTTGGTGCACTTTGTGCTCCAAGGTTCATGTTAAAGGCATTAGCCATCACATTTGAAAATCATGTTCAATAGTCATGGCTTTACTCAGCGTCATATGGCGTTTGATTGGCAACTTTTCCGTGAAACCCTATTGGTCTGACGTACGCATCAGAAATCATGGACGGGGAACTTAAACCGACACTCTGTGAGCTGTTTGGAGTCACCCAACAGGAACTTGCCACGACGTGGTCCTTTCTTGGTTTCTCCAACGAGGATGTGGCCAATATGAAACTCATCGAGCGTGTCATTGCAGAGGACATTGATCAGATCCTTGAGGACTTCTATACCCACCTGCAGCAGTACGACGAATTGCGGCGATTCATCTCCGACAGCGAGACGGTCAAGCGGCTTAAAGGGACATTGCGCGAGCATTTACTCTCGCAAGGTCAGGACGAGTTCAGTCAACTCACCTATGCTGAGTCCTGTTTACGAATCGGCTACACGCATGAACGCATCGGCTTGAAACAGAAATGGTATCTAGGAGCTTACGTTAAGCTCACGGAGCTGATCGCTTACCGTCTGGCAGCGCGCTTTTCTAGCGATGCCGCGCCCCTTGGATCACTGCTAATGACCCTCACTCGGCGATTCAAGTTCGAGGAGATTTTGGCAGTCGAAACATATTATCAGGCCACGATACAACGCTTAGAAAGCAGTCTGTCCCAGCTAGAAGAGACCCGGCATCAATTGCAGGAGTTGTCACGCTTGGATAGTTTCACGCGAACATACAATCGACAATACACGATGGAAGCCTTGGAGATGGAGTTGGTGCGAAGCCGTCGATTCAAACATCCCTTCGCCCTCCTTTTTGTCGATTTTGATTTTTTTAAGGAGCTCAATGACCGGCATGGTCATGCCTTCGGTGATTTCGTGATCCAGAGGGCCGTCGGTCTCATCAGACATATCGTGCGACCCACCGATATCTTCGGACGGTACGGCGGAGAGGAGTTTCTGATTGGCCTCGTGGAATGTGAGCAAGCAGAAGCGGTCCGGACGGCAGAGCGAATTCGTTTAAAAATATCCCAGCACGCGTTCACGCGAGATCAGATTAGTGAATCTCTTACCGTAAGCATCGGGGTGGCATTAATGACTCCTCACCTAGACACGATTGAACGGCTCATGGGAAGCGCTGATCTTGCCTTGTATCAAGCAAAACATGCGGGCCGCAACCAGGTCCGGCTATGGGACGAGAATGCACGATGATGATTCGACCAATGCGTAATTGGAAACGATCGCTCTGTATTCCTTACAAGCGAGCTTCCCCGTTTTCTGGTAGTAGACGACGTCCGGGCTGTGAGCCTCTGGACAGGCGACCGAAAAGGAATGGTTTTGTTTCGGCCCTGACATGAACCCGCAAGCAAGCGCGCTACTCACCGATCTTTATCAACTCATCATGCTGCAGGCCTATATTGAACACAGCATGGAGCAGACTGCCGTCTTCGAATTCTTCATGCGCAAGCTTCCGCCGAACCGCTGCTTCTTGATGGCAGCCGGATTGGCGCAGGTACTGGAGTATCTCGAATCACCCCCCTTTGAAACATGGGAACTGGAATGGCTGGACCGTAGCGGACGCTTCAGCAATGATTTCATCGATTATCTGTCCGTGGAGGCGATAACATGCACCGTTTCATCGAGGGGCAGACGACGCCATTGGAATGAACGCATCAGCAATTCTATTAGCATCGCGCGGCCATTCGTCGTAAGAAAGATCATCGAACAATCCCCATAACGCTGACCCGCCATTGACAAGGTCAAGCCTACGTGTGCGACGCGTTGATTGCGAGAAAAGGAACACGGCGGTTCTAGGACGAGTCGACGCCATACGGCCCCCGAGAAGAAAGGAACGAAGTCAGTGAGGGCCCGGCCTATGGCGATACCTTGAGCCCTGTCGGGAGGTCCAAGATCAGAGAGGCCAGACTTGCTATGGTTTAACTAGAGGAGCACTTCGTACTCTCTTTGGGTTTTTGTTAGCATGGTCAGGAATGACAAACCAGTGGACGATGACCAGAAGGCTTTGCCCAATGCAGGTGAACGACTTATGACATTATCGAGACGACACAGTGTCGCTGCCATTCTGTTCGCGGTGGCTGCGGCGACGACTTACGTTAGCTACGAACATTTCTCAAACAGAGGACGCCTTCCCGAAGGCTTGATTCAAGTCAATGGTCGCATCGAGGGAGACCATATCGCTGTAGCAAGCAAGTTTACCGGGAAGGTCGATCGATTACTGACCCGGGAAGGCGACTCGGTTGCTCAAGGCCAAGTGATGGTGGAGCTGGACGATACACAAACCCGTGCAAAAGTACAGCAGAGCAGGAAAGCGTTCGATGCTGTCGAAGCGCAGGTCCAGGCAGCACATACCTCTCTAGCTATCTTGAATCTGGAAGTCCCGCTTGCAATTGAGGCCGCAGATGCGGGCGTTGCGAATGCCCGTGCCGTACTGGAAAAGACGAAGGCTGTCGAGTATGAAGCACGTCGCGATGCCGAGCGCATCAAGCCCCTGGCAGTCGAAAAGGCGACGTCCCAGCAGCAGCTTGACCAGGCCGAATCGCGATGGAGAGTCTCCCAGACCGAGATCGCGTCAGCCAACTCGGCGCTTGCCAAAACACTAAAGGAGCTGGCGCTAGCGGAACTAGGCTGGAAACGGATCAGGGCCAAGGAAGCTGACGTGGCCGCGCTGGAGCGACAGAGAGATCAGGCGGAAGCTGCAGTCGCCGAGGCTGAAAGCATCTTGGCCGATCTCACCATCACCGCCCCAAGCAATGGCACCATCACGACCCGGATGGTGGATATCGGGGAGGTCGTTGCGGCGGGCGCCCCGCTCTTCGAGGTGGTGGATCTCGATCACCTGTATTTGAAAGTCTATGTCCCCGAAGTACAGATCGGAAAGGTGCACCTCGGTCTGCCGGCACGTGTGTACGTGGATGCCTTCCCCGACCAGGCATTTCCAGGCACCGTGCGATATATCGCCTCCAAGGCGGAGTTCACCCCGAAGGAAGTCCAGACACCGGACGAGCGGGTGAAGCTAATCTACGCGGTCAAAGTCTATGTGAGCGAGAACCCCGAGCATCGTCTGACGCCCGGACTTCCCGCCGACGCCGTGATCCGTTGGAAGGACACCGTGGGGTGGATGAAACCGCGGTGGTGAGCAGATACAGACGACAGGCTTAGTGAATGTCGACTACGAAGATGAAGACTGAACCAGAACAGGCCGTCATCCGTGTCACCGACTTTGCCAAGGGTTATAAAAAGCATGTGGCCGTGGAGGGCGTCAACCTGGCGGTGCATCGGGGTGAACTCTATGGTCTGATTGGGCCGGACGGAGCCGGAAAGAGCACGCTGCTCAAAGCCATCGCAGGGGTTTTGGCACACGACAGCGGCACGGTTGAAGTGCTTGGGACGGTCATCGATTCAGAACAAGCCGCTGAGCACATTAAGGCACGGCTCGGGTTCATGCCCCAAGGCCTCGGGCTCAATCTGTATTCCGAACTGTCGGTCGAAGAGAACATAGATTTCTTCGCACAGCTGCGTCTGCTCGCCGATCCTGAGTTGACCATCCGAAAGAATCGCCTCTTGAATATGACACGACTGGAGTCGTTTCGCTCCCGAGCCATGAAGCATTTATCAGGTGGGATGAAACAGAAACTCGGACTTATCTGCGCGCTCATCCATCAACCCGAACTCCTCATTCTCGATGAACCAACGACCGGAGTCGATCCGGTGTCCCGTCGGGACTTCTGGGCAATCCTTGCCGAGCTGGTCCATGAGGGCAAGATGACGGCGATCCTCTCGACTGCCTATATGGACGAGGCGTCACGGTTCGATCGCTTGTCGCTGATGTTCCAAGGTCGGACGCTGGCGTCCGGCGAGCCGGACGCCATCATTGAGCTCGCGCCCGGATCTAAGGCAGTGCTACAAGCCACGCCGCAGCTTGTCGCCGTCGATCGACTCAAAAAGGCCAACCTGCAAGTGGAAACCGTGGGGCCATGGCTTCACATCTTTGGCGCCGGCGTCGATGCTCATACGCTGAGACGGCTCGTTACACAGGCTCTGGATGGATTGCCCATCACGGGGTTGGAATCGCATGAACCCGAACTCGAAGATGTCTTTATCAATCTTGTCCGGCGCGACGAGGTGGAACAGACGGAAGAGGTGGTAGGGATGGCCGATATTCAAGCCCCGGCTGCCGAAGGGCCCGCCATTGCGGCTGAGCAGTTGGTCCGGGACTTCGGTGCGTTTCGTGCTGTGGACGGGGTGAGCTTTACCGTGCTGCCGGGCGAAATCTTTGGGCTGCTCGGCGCCAATGGGGCCGGCAAGACCACTGTTATCAAGATGCTGACCGGAATCCTCAAACCGTCCGATGGGGAAGGGCGCGTGGCGGGAGCCGAGATCCGCCGGGGCGGAGGCGCCATCAAGGAAGGGATCGGATATATGTCCCAGGCCTTTTCACTCTATCTCGATTTGACTGTTGTGGAAAATATCAAGCTATTTGCCGGCATTTATGGTCTCAATCGTGTGGAAACGCACCGGCGGTTGGAATGGATCATGTCCATGGCAGGTCTGGTCGGCTATGAAGCGGAGTTGACGGGCAAGCTCCCGATGGGTGTCCGCCAACGCTTAGCGCTTGGCTGCGCACTGGTACACCGACCCCGCGTGTTGTTCTTGGACGAGCCGACGTCCGGTGTCGATCCCGTCGGTCGTCGCCGGTTCTGGAGCATCTTGGTTCGGTTGGCCCGGGAAGAAGCGGTGGCGATCTTGGTCACCACACACTATATGAGCGAAGCCGAGCATTGTGATCGCCTGGCCCTCATGTACGCCGGACGAATCATCTCGACCGGGTCTCCGCATGACATGAAGCAGGCGTTGGAGCGAGAGGCCGGGCAATTGCTCGAGATTGCTACGAGTGCGCCACAAGAAGCGCTCCGTCGCTTGATAGGTATTGGCTTCGCCAGTGCAACATTGCATGGTCGTGCTATCCATATACTCTCGAAGCGTGCGAAGGAAGACCAGGGGCGGATCCAGGCTGCGCTTGAAGAAGCTGCGATCCACCTGACGGCCATTGTGCCTCGCACGCTCACGCTCGAAGACGTCTTTGTCTATCGTGTGATGGCCATGGAAGAGGCGCAGAGGGAAGAGGTCCTCCCGTGAACCTTAGACGGGTACAGGCCGTGGCTCTGAAAGAGTGGCGCGAAACGGTGCGGGATCGGATGTTCCTGCTGCTCGCTTTCCTGCTGCCCGTACTGTGGCTGCTGGTATTCGGCTACGGGCTCGTCATTGACGTGGAGCAGATACCGGTCGCAGCGGTGGATTATGACCGATCGGAGTTGAGCCGGGACTATTTGTCGCGGTTTATGCATTCTCGCTATTTCGACTTCCGTGGCCACTTGAATAGTGAACGCGAGGTGGATGCGCTGCTGCAGACGGCTCATCTTCGGGCAGCCGTCATCATTCCGGAACACTTCGCTCGGCGCCTGCAGGAAGGAAAGACGGTGTCCGTCCAGACCTTGCTTGATGGGACGTTTCCTCTCTACACCGATATCGCGAAGGGGTACATCATTGCACTGAACAATACTTTCAGCGAAAAACTGGTCAGCGAGTATCTGAGCCGGACTTCCGGTCTGTCGCTTGAAGAGGCGAGACGCCGGGCTCAGCCGGTTCGGCTGGAGGTGCGCTATTTGTATAACGAAGAAATTCGCGGGACCTGGTCACAGGTGCCCGCGCTTGTGATGTTCGCGCTCATGGTCGCCTCACCGTTACTGACGGCCCTCGGGATCGTACGCGAGAAGGAAAGCGGATCGCTCTACAACATTTACAGTTCGACCGTGACCCGCGTGGAGTTCCTCACCGGCAAGCTCGCAACGTATCTGGCCATCGCGAGCGTGAATGTCGTCGTGTTGTGGGCCATGGCGGTATGGCTCTTCCAGGTGCCGTTCAAGGGCAACTTCGGCCTATTCTTTCTGGCCTCCGTGCTTTTCGTCATGGTGGGCACCGGCATCGGCCTCCTTGTCTCGCTTCTGGTCCGCACTCAAATGGCCGCGTTGGTCGTCACGATGGTGGTGAGCATGGTGCCGACGTTCCTGTTCTCAGGTCTCCTCGTTCCGGTCTCTTCCATGAGCCGAGGCGCACAAGTCCAAGCCCATCTTTTCCCGGCCATGTACTACACGAACATTCTCCGCGGCAGCTTCTTAAAGGGAGTCGGCCTGGAGGTGCTGTGGCTCGATGTCCTTGCCTTGGTCATTTTCGCTGTCGCGCTTCGCCTCTGGGGCTACTGGCTCTTTACTAAGAGGCCCCGCGCATGAGGCGGATCGACCACCATCATGGGCATGTCGCGCGCTGGCTGCGCCGTCTGTGGGTCATGACCTGGAAGGAATTGCTTCAGCTCAGCCGCGACCTGCCTCTGCTGCTGTTTCTTCTTTATTCATTTACACTCTCCGTGTATGTCAGTGCGTCGGGCATCACGATGCAGCTTCGAAATGCTGCCGTGCTGGTCCACGACGCGGATCACAGTCTGTTATCTCGCGAGCTGATTCACCGGTTCCACCAACCGTATTTTCAAGTTCTCCGTGAAATTCCCGATGCGGACGAGGGGATGCGAGAGTTGGACCGGGGCCACGCGATGGCGGTCCTCGACATCCCTCCCCGCTTTCACGAAGCGCTCCGGGCCGGGGAACCAGTCGCCGTCCAACTGCAGGTCGACACCACCAATGCGGCCCAGGGACTGTCCGCTGCCGCATATGCCGGTCGAATCGTCGCAGGGTTCGGGGCCGACACCGCAGCCGGCCAGCTGGTCTCCACGCTCCCGACAGTCCTGAGCGAGCACAGGGTGTGGTTCAATGCCGATCAGAACGAGACATGGTTCCAATCGATCACGCACATTCTCAGAATGGTGACGCTTTTTGCCATCCTGCTGCCGGCTGCTGCTCTGGTACGCGAGAAGGAACGCGGGACCGTGGAGCAACTGCTCGTCTCGCCGCTGTCACCATTACAAATCATGCTTTCCAAGGTGTTGTCCATGACCGCCGTAATTCTGGCGGCGACTGGAGTGGCGTACTATGGAGTAATACAGCCGGCCTTCGGCGTCCCCATGCGAGGCAGCGCCGTCCTGTTCTTTGTGTTGACGGGCGTGTACGTTGTCACTTCGGCAGGGTTCGGGCTGCTCGCTGCGACGGTGACGCGCAACCAGGCCCAGGTCGGGATGCTGACTCTCCTAGGGATTGCACCGATGCTCCTTCTTTCTGGTATAAGTGCGCCGTTTGAGGTGATGCCATTGTGGGTACAACGTCTCATGTCTTTATCACCACTTCGGTACTACATCGACATCACGACGGCTATTTTACTCAAGGGCGCCGGCATGGATTTGTTGTGGAGACCCGTTCTGACGATGACAGCACTCGGGGCGGCCGTATTCGGGCTAGGCATATGGCGGTTCCGTCACCAATCCGAATAGGTCCAGATATGATTCCTTGGCTGCGGAGCTAGCGGTAGCCGGAGCATAGCAACTAATGACACGGATGGAAGTTGTTCTTGAAGGTTGTTCGAGACGGAGACCTGATGACGCTTATAGCTATGCGATAGCATCAGCCTGGCGGTAGGCACATTGAGGCAGAACGATGGACGTGGTCAACTCAAAAGATGTGGCCTTATGGGACATGCCCGCAGATGGAGATGTCCCCTTATGCCACTGGGCTACATCTACGTTGAAAAACGCGCTGTCCATCCTCTTCAGACTCAAAGATTTGATCCTGCTCTCGACAAATCTTTGCTTGTGACTTCCTCATCGCTGATAGACTGCCTAGGCTACTGAATATAGAAGCTGGCAGGGGGTAGTCCTGCCACGGCTAAAGGAAGAGTGACTGGCAGGGAGCCCACTGAATACTTTCATCGATAATCGTAGAAGTCAGCCAGACGTGCGTAGCGCAACTGACTCATAAGCCATAGCGAGGTGAGCAGAACATCGTCGATGGGATAGTACCCCTTCCCTGCTTGAAGTCACTAGCAAGGCGGATGATGGAGCAGTGCTTGTCGGTGTGACTGGGAATGACTAGAGAGAGCTGAACAGAGAAAGGTACTCCTGATCATCGGGAGAAGATCCATCTTTGGAAAGCGGACATGACACGTCTATCTTCCAGATGTTCGTCTGGCGCAGGCTTTCGGCGGTCACGTTCCTCATGGAGCCACTCGCTGAGTCTCGGCGGAAGGCTTCATCGCTACAATTCTAGTCTTAATCACCTGGGCATCGCCAATACCCCGGAAGCGCAATGCCTCTGCCCCGCTCGTATCCCGGACCACGATCGTCCCGATTCCTGTCATCCGTGCGATCGGCCCCTGTTGCGTATCCACCTCACCAACCCGCTCCAGTGGGAGGGCAACAATCTCGCGACCGGTGTATCCATTTCTGACCAGAAGTCGACGAGACGTAAAGCTATAGACTGCCCATCGTCGCAGCAAGACGGCAATTAGCAGAAGGAGGACGGTTGCCAGAAGCCAACTTACCCACCCTGGAATCGCGAAGACATAGAAAAGAAGACTTCGCAGTCCCGTCATCAGGCTGAAGAAATACAACCAACTGAACTGCCACCAGGATGGATAGGTCGTCCAGAGAACCCGCTCATCGGTGTTATCACGAAGATTCATTCCATCAGTCGTTGCTCTTGTATCGCCTGTGCGTCGCGCCGCCCCGTGACAGACGTCAGGGCCTTCTCTCAAAGGAGCTCTACGCAAGGACTGCTCGACCTATGCCGCATTCCAGGGTACGATCAGCGTGGATGTCCCTTCTCCTCATGTTCATAGTCTCCTTTGTCGGGTCCATGTCCATAGCCGCGCATCATGGCCTGTCTTCTCTTTTCATGTGCGGTCTTTGCGTTCTCAAGTTGTTCAGGCGTCAATACCGCGAGCGCTGCTCGCCGAGCCTTCAATGCGGTCACCCGTAGATCAGCTTCCAGCATTTCGCTTTGTTTTACTTTGGCCTCGATCGCCGACATGTCGCTCTTCTCGTCCTCCACCAATCCCAATAATTCGCGCTCAGCGATGCGGATCTCCGCCTCAGACTTAATCCGAGCACGATCGTAGTCCAGATCGATGCCCTTCAATTTCTTCACCTGCTCCTCCGTCAATCCGATCGCCTTCTGTTGGTTCAGCAGATGGTGAAGGTGTTCGCCCGCTCGCGCATCGTGGTGGCCATGGCTGCTGGAATATGCATGTGGGCCATAATGTTCCTCATCGGCCCACGCCGGTTGATTGCTCCAGGCCGCCGCGACGAGTATAGCGCATGTGGCAAGCGTTCGGTTTCGATTCATGGTGTCCTCCTTTATCCCCTTGGATGTTTTTCCAAAGCCCGATTACATTCTTGATCGACTCTCACATTGATCCTTATCATCGGGGTAAAAGACGTCCCCAGGCGGATAACTAGAGCACATCGCGCATGTCTTGCTCACTGAGGACATCGCGAAGTTGGTCTTTTCAACCAGTTGATCACCACCGATAATCTTTGTATGTGAGCGTGACTCTCGGTATGCCGTGGTGAAACGGAACTCAGCGCATCGATATAGCCGGTGTTTCTATAAATCCACAGTTCATAGCCGACCCTCTCTACTGTATGCTTGTCATCACGACGGCATCTCTTCACGTGCTTGTGCACAGGTAAGACAGGTCACCGCTGCAGGAAGCGCTTCGAGGCGAGACCACGGTATCGCTTGGCCGCACACGTCACAAGATCCATAGGTGCCTGTGGCGATCTTCGTCAATGCCTTGTGGATTTCTTCCAGTTCAACCTTCTGACGGTCATCGAGGCGGGAGAGTATGCGAATGGAGGTTTCGGTCTGGCCACGCTCAACGGATTCTGATTCGACGTCCGTTTCCAACCACAGCAGCTCGTCTTCCAATTGCGCGACATCTCGGAAAAGCGCTTTACGTTGGTCCAACAGTTTTTGCCGCATTTCTTCGATCCTCAACATGGCCTCCTCAACGCATCACTACTTTTTACGACAAGACCATGCAAGAGCAACGCCATAGCGTTGGCGTGAATTCGATCGAGAAAAATGATGTTACAAGGCATCGCCATTCGATTGAGGTGTGGGAATCCTTTGAACCCCATCTCACATTCGCTGGATAGAAGCCACCCCTCCAGTCTTAATTCAATCCGAACAGTCATTCGATTGTCAGCCGCGCTTAAGCTTGTAGCATTTGGCGACACGCCTCGCTCATCGTCATGACCCGAATACCCCATGCCAGCTGGTTTGTTTTTCAGGTTGTTTCTTGCCGCTTGCCCCTCCCTAACCCCTTCATGTTCCCAATGAGGGCTGCAAAATGACATCAGCCGTCCAACTTCGCACTCACCGTGCCCTGCATAATAAAGGAGAGCAATAAAATGCCCTTCGTCTCTCACTGGGGGCGTCTTTGGTGAGCAGACCCTGATGTTCTAGGCAAGAGAGATGAATAGTGTGCGTCACATGGCTCCAGAACTCTTGGTGCTGCGATTCCTCCTAGGCATGTCGGCACTGATTCTCATGACGTACTTGGTATTTCGGTAAGAAGCGCGACGACACTTTCCATCTGGTCCCATGCACCGTTTCGACGATTGAAACAAAGATGCCCAACCTGCTCTGCCGACACTCCACAGTCAAGTTGCTAGAACAAAGACCTAGAATGGAGCGGTCCCCTCGCTTCTCATATGAGGAGGAGGGCCGGGAAACGGCGACGGATCGGGCACCGGTGGGGGCTCTGGCATGGGAGTCGGTTCAGGCAATGGCGGGCCAGGGAAGGGCGACGGATCGGGCGGCAACGGGGGATCAGGCCTGAAGGATCGTCCAGGCTGAAAAGGCCCAGAGGTAACCATGGTCAGTTCGCCCTCTTTACAGACATCGGCTGTCGAATGCTTTCCGCCCCAGCGTAACCAGGCATGTTTTTGAATTCATCTTGACACAATCTTCTTAAGGACACACGGTGTTGAGCGTTGACAGGACCGAGCACCCCAACAGTTCCGAGCGATTCCAGCGTTTGACGCATCGAGGAGGACGGTGCTCCAATTCTTATTCTCATGGGTGGCTTGGAGTACCACGTGTTCACCATATGCATATCGTGACTGAAGGATCGGCGCGTATTTAGAGGTATGACAGTACTTCAAACGTCAAGCGAGAGTACCGAGATCTATCAATTGAGCAAAGAATCTTCTGCCCCTTCCTCTCAGATGTTGTGCCGCACTCAACCTCAGCAGGCTTGTGACTGGCAATCTCTCGCTCCGCCTCCAGCCAGTCATCTAAGGGGCCACGAGAAATCCGTTCCATATAGATTTCATAAGCGCGATGGGCCATACGAAGAGGCATTGTCTTCTGTAGGCTGCCCTCGAAGTTGCTCCTCCAGTTCCGCCTTCTTGGGCTTCACAGAGTAGGACGTTTCCTCGGCGCATCCCCTGGCATCGAATGTTGCATAACGATTTTCTCTTTATTATTTTCACGTCCAACACTGTAGAGCCTTGATGTAGCCGTACACCAGGTCGCGTGGAGCAATGAGGCCGACGAGTTTCCCGTCCTACGACTGGAATCTGAGTGACATAGCGATCTTGAAAAAGGTTGGCGAGTTCCACTCCGACGACAGGAGCAAAACGGCTATCGCGTTTCAACCCCATAATTCAAATATGCCGCAAGATATCCGACGCGCCACGCAGGTATACATCCCTTCGATGAACTGAGCCATTGTCTGACGAACAAACCCGAGCTGACTTATACATGGCCTGTTCCTCGCTTATCCCGTGAGTCTAGAAGATCCTGCGCGAGCAGGAACCCAAAGTCGCGCTTCGCTACCATGCCTCCCTTGAATAGCCGAGGGCGCAGGACATCAAATGATAGTAGGCGGTATCACTCTCTTACGCTTCCGTTCCTATTTCCAATCCCATGCCCACCCAAGCTCGCAGCAGGTCTTTTCGGGTCACGGAGTACAAAACCTTGCCGTCTTGCTCCACTGGCAGCGTCAGGAGATGCCTTCCCTCCATGATCCGTGCAACCTCTTTAAGAGGTGTTTCGGCCGTCACGGTCACGCAGCTTTTCGTCATGATTTCAGCAGCCGTTAGCTTCGATAAATCTCGGTTCTCTTCCAAAGCATGCAAGACATCAAACTCACTGATGAAGCCCATTAATTCCTGCTTGTCATTTACTACCGGAGCCCCAGGGACCTTTTCGGACATTAAATGAACAGCCACGGCAAGTGCACTCTGTCCAATATGAAACCGGATCCTGCTGTGAGTCGTGAGGCTGCCGACCGGCGTGTCCCCACCACAACAGGCAAACAACGCATCTTGCTTTCCCATAGGTTCCTCCTCATTGCGTGCACCACCGTATCGGTCACCGTGAGCAATTGTATGCCGGTCGCATTGATCATTTAGTCGGTCCGCCTCACAGCATTTCCTCTACCGCCACCACGCTACCTATCGCACGACATCGCCGTCGGCCTACCTCGGGAGGGCGACTATCGCGATTCAACCCAATAATTAAGATAGGCCCGCAAAATGTCCCGCCGCGCCACGATCCCGACCAGTTTTTCCTCGGCCACGACCACCGGCACGTGAATCAAATTACTGACCTGCAACACATGAAGAAGCGTCGCGAGATCGGTGTCCGGCCTGACGGAATAGGGGTTTGGCGTCATGATGTCCCTCGCCGATACCTCTCCCCACTTCTGGTTTTTCTCCAATGAAGCTAGTAAATCGTGCTCCGTGACAATCCCGATCAGGCGTTGGGTTGGATCGACGATCGGAACCGCGCCAAACCCTTCGAGCATCATCGCCGCAATCTGACTCGCTGTCGTCTCCGAGCGCGCGGCCTGCACATCGCTGACCATGAACCGTGCCACGGTCAGATGATCGAACCCCTTCTGCAGCTGGACATCTGAGCTGTTCTTCAATGATTTCATAAGAAGCCTTCCCCCCCGTATCGCGGAGTGCCATCTCCTGTTTGTAGACGACGGACACACTCCATTATCAAGGAAGCAAAGGTCTGGCCAACCCTTTGCAGTCTCCACCTAAGCAGATGAGCCCATATAGACGGACTCTTATTGAGGGGTATCACAACGTCAGGATTAACGTGGCTGCGGAAATTTGCTACAGCGACTCGTCGCCGAAAGGTCAAGAGTCCACAATAGAACATGGCTTATCGCCTTACTGAACGAGACGTCCTAAAGGCGCTGGAGACTTCCGTTGGAAAACTCTCAAATGAGGCCGCTCGACTGCGCTTGACTCGCTATGGGCCGAACAGGCTCCCGGAGCCCACAGGCCCTTCGCTCTTCAGTAAACTCATTCGGCAGTTCAGCCATTTCTTAGCCATTCTCCTGTGGATTGCGGCAGGACTGGCCTTTCTCGCTCACTTCCTGAAACCCGGCGAAGGCATGGCGGCGCTCGGCTGCGCCATCGTCGCTGTTGTCGTTATCAACGCCATCTTCAGCTTTGCCCAAGAATACAAGGCAGAACGAGCAGCCCAGGCCCTTCGAAGTCTCCTTCCACCCACCGCGTGGGTGATACGGGACGGCGTCACACAACAAGTGCCTCGCCAAGAAGTCGTTCCCGGCGATGTGCTCCTCTTAGAAGAGGGAGAACAGGTCTCGGCGGATGCGCGCCTGATCGAGGCGGTGCAGATGCGTGTCGATAACGCGTCCTTGACGGGCGAGTCCCACGCGCGCTTGCGCCAGACTGACCCTGAGACCGAACCCTTGATCGATCCGCTCAATGCAGCCAATGTGGTGTTTGCCGGGACCACCGTCCTCTCCGGCCATGGCCGTGCCGTCGTGTATGCCACCGGTGCTCAGACCGAATTCGGCAGGATTGCCGACCTCACGATGACGACGGAATCCGGCATGAGCCCGCTTCAACAAGAAATTGTTCGGGTGACGCATGTCGTTGCGACACTTTCGTTGGCCATGGGAACTGTCTTTTTCGTCATCGGCCTATTTATGGGCCTCGGCCTTTGGGTCAGTGCAATTTTCGGGATCGGGATCATTGTGGCAAATGTGCCGGAAGGTCTGCTCCCAACCGTGACGCTGGCGCTGGCCATGGGGAGCCAGCGCATGGCGCGGCGCCATGCGCTGATCAAGCAACTCACCTCGGTGGAAACGCTCGGCTGCGCCACCGTGATCTGCACCGATAAGACCGGAACGCTGACCGAGAACCGCATGCGGCTCGAACGGTTGTATGCCGATGGGGCCGACCTGGAGGTCCGGAACCAGTGCCTGCTCCGCAATGGTCGGCTGTTCGGCATGACTGATCGGGATCGGCTGATGCCGCTCTTTGAGGCGATGAGTTACTGTCATAATGCCAAGCTCGTACGGCGCCATCGTAGCCAGGTCGTGTTTAGCGGAGACCCTACGGAAGTGGCCCTGTTGGAATTTGTGCAGGCACACGGCGCAACGAATCGCCACCGGATTCCCCGCATGGGGGAGCTTCCGTTTGATGCCGATCGCAAGCGCATGAGTACACTCCATTGGAAGGAGGGAAAGCTGACCGCCTTTGTGAAAGGCGCACCCGAGTCCGTCCTCGGTCTCTGTACCCGGAGTCTCACTGATGGAAAACCGGTCCCTCTTTCCGATGCCCATCGGGCAGCCATCCTCAGCCGGAGTCAGACGCTGGCGCAACAAGCCTATAGGATTTTGGCTATGGCGGTACGAACGATCGACAGCGGAACGGCGCACCAGCTGACCCCTGAAACTCTGGAACGGGATCTTACCTTCCTCGGATTGGTCGCGTTATTGGACCCACCACATCAAGAGGTTCCTGATGCCATTGCCCGCTGCCGCCGGGCCGGGATCCGCACGATCATGGTGACCGGCGATCATCCGCTGACTGCGCTTGCCGTCGCCCGTCAGATTGGGTTAGCTCCGAAGGAAGCGGAGCCCGCACCAAACCAATCAATCGTCCTAGAAGGCGCGCAGTTGGATGGCATGAGCGATGAAGAACTGAAGGAAGTCCTCAGGCCAGTGCACGGTGCGCTGAACGATCCGATCTTTGCGCGGATGGCGCCCCGCCATAAGATGCGCATCGTCTCGACATTGAAGGAAATGGGGGAAGTGGTGGCTGTCACGGGCGACGGCGTGAATGATGCCCCCGCTTTACAAAAGGCCGATATCGGCATTGCCATGGGGATTGCGGGAACGGACGTCGCCAAGGAGACCGCCGACATGATTTTGTTAGACGACAACTTTGCGACCATCGTGAACGCGATTGAGGAAGGGCGGGCGGTCTACGCGAATATTCGCAAGTTCGTGACGTATGTTTTGTCAAGCAATGTCCCGGAAGTTTTTCCATACTTGGTTTATGGGCTCTTTGGCCTCCCGCTCGCGCTGACCATTCCCCAAGTGTTGGCCGTCGATCTGGGGACCGACATGCTCCCGGCCGTCGCGCTGGGCGCTGAACCGCCCCATCCCGGTATTATGGAAGCCGCGCCGCGGTCAAGAACTGAGCGACTTTGAATCGATCACTCCTGCTGCGAAGCTACGCTTTTCTCGGATTGATCGAGGCCGCGATTGCGATGGCGGCATTCTTCGGATTTCTCCTTGCACAAGGGTGGACTTGGAGTATCAGCCTTTCATCGTCGGATCCACTCTATCGGCAGGCCACAACCATGAGCTTGGCGGCCATTGTCCTCACACAGGTGGCGAATGTCTTCGCCTGCAGATCCGAGCACCTATCCATGTTCAGATTCGGCGTTGGCAGTAGTCCTCTGATCCTTTGGGGTATCGGAGTCGAACTGACGCTCCTCATGCTTCTAGTCTATGCGCCATTCGGGAATTACGTTCTCGGCACGGCACCGCTGCCGTTCTGGATGTGGATCCCACTCGCCCTCGCAGCCCTACTGCTGCTGCTTGCAGAGGAATGTCGGAAGCGCATCGGCCGTCCTCATGTTTTAGCTTAGTTAAGATCGGCTCGATGCAAGTAGATGTCGACTGCGGTGTCTACTGGCGACAGTGTGATCGAAGGGAGAATCCCATGAGAAGTAACGGCGCCATTATCGCATTTTCCCCTATCCTTTCATGAGATTGAACGAGGTGGTCGGATGTCTGCCACGAGGAAAATCAACTGGAGTGACTGCCCTTTGTCGTAATCTATGTTGGAGCGTAATAAATGCGTTGGGTGACGGCACGAAGAAGATGCTGATGCCCGCCTTAACTCTCATTTTGTTCAAGTAGGCTCGACGTTCTCGACGCATCATATTTCCTGTCGAGCTAGGCGACCGTCTTGATGAGCGTGCTCGAGCCTCACTGTGGCCGTGTATTACCCAACCCGCGGATGTAGGCCATGACTTCTCGCAGCTCTTGCTCGGTGAGGCGATCACGCCAGGCGCGCATCTGGCTCCGTGCCTCGCCGAATTCAATGCTATCCAACATCTGTTCATCAGATCGTGATTGGAATGTTGCTGATTGAAAGTTACGAGGTGCGACCTTGAGACGGGAAGCCTAGGTCCGTCGCCTAATCGTTCGGACCATGGCATCATGCACGGTGCAGATCATAGCTCAGTGTGCCGGGATGAACCTCCCCGGCCCAGTTCACCTCGGGTGTTATGGCAGCCAAAAAGACCGTACCGGCGAACGTACCCGCCATGGTCATTATGATACCAAGGGAAAATACGACTTCGAGAGTCCGCCTGTCGTATAAGTACCTCTATCGGACGATGAGCACCGGACACGTCGCTCGGTGAAGCACCGCATGACTGGTGCTCCCCAGCATGGCGCGGCTGAGGCCTCGATGACGCGATCCCATGACAATGAGATCCGCATGTTCCGTGGCCGCCGCCTTGAGAATTTCCGAGGCGGGAGAGCCCTGCACCGCGGTACCTTTCGCTCGGTACCCGAGCACCGTCAGCTTCGACGCGATCTGCTCGGCAAACTGAGTGGCGCCCATTAGGACTTCCTTTTGCCACGGTTCTGGAATCACCGCCCCTACGGGCCAGGCGGGATGGGCATATGGAATCACGCTGAGCACCGTGATGGCTCCCGTCTCTTTGAACGGTCGGCGCGCCAACCACCGGACCGCGACGTCGGCGTCTTTCGGTGCGTCCACGGCTAAGACTATCTGCTGCACAGGCCGCAGAGGAGTGCTCACCACCAAGACCGATGCGGCGGCGTGCGTGACGACCCGGTGCGAGACGCTGCCGAGCGCCAATTCTCGTAAGGCGCCGACACCGCGCGAGCCCATCACGATCAGATCGATCCGTTCTCGCTCGGCGACGGAGAGAATCACATCGATCGGCTTTCCGACTTCAATGAATTTTAATACCGGTCCGCCGTTCAACGGCAACAGCGACTCCGCCGTTCGCAGCACCTGTTCGCCTTCTTCGCGCATGGCTCGTTCTTGTGCCGTGTACAGGTCCCGCGCGACTTCAGGCACCATCATAGGATACGCCGGCGCAGGAACATCGGTGGCGTGCAATACAACCACGGCGTCGGAACGCGTCAATTGTGAGCACGCGCGAACCGCGTCGTACGAGTGGTCCGATCCGTCTACCGCCAATAAGGTTCGCATCAACACCTCCACGTGGGTCGTCAGGCGTGAGGCGCTTGAGAATGGACGACCTCTCGCGACCGCTCAAGGCATTCCACGACTTCCTCATCGCTGACTTGCGCAAAATCAGCGTAGAACTGACCGATCCCGAAAAATAGGGCGGGGGTCTCCAAAATATTGATTTCGTCAACCTGCGATCGCAGGTCTAATGGGACGCGAGACGGGGCCACGGGCACGGCGGCAATCAAACGACGGACCCGACACGCGCGAAGGGCGCCCACGGATGCATAGAAGGTGGCACCGGTTGCAATCCCATCATCGACGAGGATCACGGTTCGACCGGCCAGGGCGGGCAATGCCTCCCCTCGTCGATATCGCTGTATCCGTCGCGTGATTTCGTCCTGTTGGCGCCGCACTTCATCTTCCAGCTCGCTGTCGGATACGTTGAACTGCTCAATGATATCTGTATTCAGATGACGGTACCCGGTCTCAGCCAACGCCCCCATGGCCAACTCGGGATTCCCCGGCGTCCCCAATTTGCGCGTTACGAGCACATCCATCGGTAACCCGAGCGCCAGACTGAGTTCGAGTCCCACCACAACGCCGCCGCGAGGCAATGCCAGGATGATGGTGTTCTTGGCGGTCTTATACCGGCCAAGGACCTGGGCCAGTTGCCGGCCGGCATCTTGACGATCTTGAAAGACGTTGTCGCCTGAATTCATCTCATGCTCTTGTGCCAGTCAGGCAACGTGCTGAGACCGAAGATCTCACTTCATAGTCAAGCATGGGCGGTGCCAGTCAAGCATGCCCTCTTTCAGGGTGACTTGCAGGCCGTCCTTCTTGAGCGTCGATATCGCGTGGGGAATTTAGCAACACTGGCCCCATTATGCTTTGACCCAAAATACCCCAGCAAGGGGCGTGCATGGCCGACGAATCTGACCGATGAACTCTTCCTGTTGCTCTTCACGTGATGAGGCACGGCCCGGCCTCAGGCTCGAGGCGAGGCGGGTATGGCATACCGTGTGCAGATTCTATCCTTAGCGGAGGACCGAGGGCGTATGACTATGATTCAGACACAAACTCTAGAAAACCACATAATAGTGATTTTGTCCCACGGGCCCTCCTCCCTGGATGAACTCGTGTCGGCGTGTCCGGACGCGACGTGGGGCCAAGTTTTCGGAGCGGTGGACCGCTTAAGCCGGACGGGGCGAGTGACGCTGCAGAGGCGAGGACGAGGCATCTATATCATCACCACATCAAGCACAAAGGAGGACGATCATGAGCATGTTAACACGGTGGGAACCGCTTAGAACTCGGATGAACCCATTCAGAGAATTGGAAGAAATGGAAAAGCGCTTGTCCACGATTTTCGGGCGTCAGAGTTTACGTCCAGACGGCGAAAAAGAAGCCTTGACCATGGCGGAGTGGTCGCCGCTGGTCGATATTACCGAAGATGAGAAAGAGTATCTGATCAAGGCCGAGGTTCCTGAGATCAAGAAAGAAGACATCAAATTGCTGGTGCAAGACAATGTGTTGACCATCTCAGGTGAGCGCAAGTCCGAGAAGGAGGAAAAGGGCAAGAAGTATCATCGGGTCGAGCGAACCTACGGCAGCTTCATGCGAAGCTTCACGTTGCCCGAAGATGCTGACGGCAGCAAGGTCGCGGCGGAATACAAGGATGGCATGCTGAATGTTCGCCTACCCAAGTCCGAAAAAGCCAAGCCAAAGTCGATCGAGGTCAAGGTCGCATAACACGAGAGAACACCATCGTCGCGAGTCTTACTGTAGGCGCCGCATGAGGACAAGCATTACAGCATAGATAGGGACATCCTCGTTCATCATGACGAGGCGCACGAGTCGGCTTCATCGATGTATAGGCTGGATTGGTGGTTCGTCATCGTCCTGGTGCTAGTAGCGATCTTTCCGATCGGTATGGGAGTCACGGGCGGCATTCGGGGAATCCAAATGCCGCCCACCTGCACCGCTGATTGATGGTCCTGGTGAGGTGGACATCCCAATACTATCGTTCATACGTCGAAGTAGATGAAGCGAGGTCACTCATGGCAACACATTCGGATCATCCTCTTGAGTCACCGGCTCGACGAGGCCGCCCGGTTCAGAACTACGCGGAGGACACGTATAAGCTGCACGGAAAGCCGAAAGAACCCTCGGCGTGCCGACAGTGTGGAGTCGTTTTCCATAAGGGCCGATGGACCTGGGCTCCAAAACCTGCGGACGCCCATGCCCTCCTCTGTCCGGCCTGTCATCGGATCGCCGATCGCCATCCCCAAGGAGAATTAGAGCTCAGTGGACCATTCCTTGTCGAACACAAACAAGAAATCCTTGGGTTGATCGACAACGTCGCAGCGGCTGAAAAGGCGGACCACCCATTCGCCCGGATCATGTCGAGCAAAGACTCAGATAGCGGGATCGCCATCCAGACCACCGATATCCATCTCCCTCGCCGCATTGGAGAAGCTTTGCATCACGCCTATCAGGGAGAGTGGACCTTTCACTATGACGAGGGCGAGCAATTTATCCGTGCGAAATGGCACCGGTAGGACGGTCATGCGGCTCGGCATTGAAAGGAGACTCGAATGAATGTGAGAGACATCATGACACGGCCTCTGCAAACCTGCACGCTCCATGACAATCTCGCCACCGTGGCGATGCGAATGTGGGAAAGCGACTGCGGGGCCTTGCCGGTGAAGAATCATGACGGGCACGTCATCGGTATGATCACCGATCGGGATATCTGCATGGCAGCCGCGACGAAGCACCGCGAGATTTCCGACGTCCTGGTATGGGAGACCATCACCGGCGACATCGTGACGGTCCGACCCGAGGACGACATCTCAATGGCGCTTGATGCCATGGCCAAAACGCAGGTACGACGCTTGCCGGTGATCGATGATGACGGCCTGGTCCAAGGTATTCTCTCCATGAATGACCTCATCTTGAATGCAGACCACAAGATATCCGAACACGATGTCCTGCACACGCTCAAGGCGATTTGCCAACACCGTCGATTAGTGGGGATTTAGCCAGGGGCTCACATGCGCATCGCCGTCGCCGTCGATTGGTCCGATCAAGCGTTCGATACGGTGCGCAGCATTGCGCATTTATATCAACCGCAAGAAGTTATCCTGATTCACGCAGTCGATCTTCATCCATTTGAAAATCCTTTGCTAGCGCCCCCTGTGGCGAAGCAGGCGTTCGAAGAGTTCCGGCAGGCGATGCTGGATGCCGGCCATAAGCTCTTGGACCAAACCTCCGCGTTGCTGCCGACCGGCACAATAACTATCACCCGGCGGCTCGAAATTGGACAGCCGGCTGCCGTAATTCTTGACGTGATACATTCGGCGCATCCCGACCTGATCGTCATCGGATCACGCGGGAGAAACCGCCTGACGGAAATGACGTTGGGCAGCGTGTCTCATCAAGTTCTTCTGCATGCCGGCTGCTCCACCCTCGTTATGAAACAGCCGATCACAGCGGTGCGCCGCGTAGTGGTGGCCCTCGAAGGGTCGGATGATGTGACGTATGTGCAAGACTGGCTTGCGGCGTATCCATTCAAACGGCCGGTCGAGCTATCGATCATCTGTGTCGTGCCGGTCCCTCAACCCGTCGACGCCGTGCCCATCCCCGCCTTCGACGTATGGGAAAAGGGAACGATCGAAGCGGCACAAAATATTGTGAAGGATGTGGCGGCGTTACTGCAGGGGAAGCATTACGTCACCATGGGGCGTGTCCTACGTGGACACCCTGCCGAAACCATCGCTCGCGAAGCCGGTCCAGAGGATTTGATCGTGGTCGGTTCTCACGCACAGCACGGTCTTCAGCGTTTCCTCCTCGGCAGTGTTTCTCACGCCATCACTCACCGTGCGCCCTGTCCCGTCTTAGTCGTCCGCAAGAGGATATGAAGATGAGCGGAGGCCAATGGAATCGTCGGATTGTTTCCCCAGCTCTTATCATCTTCCTCCTTTTCATTGTCTCGGCAGCTTCGTGGGGGACCGCCCGGAGTGACGGCGGTCGTATGCGTGTCGGCGCTGTAATCTATGAAGAAGACTGCGCCCGTTGTCATGGGCTCAACGGAAAGGGGAATGGTCCGGACGGCAAAATACTGATCGTACCGCCCGCGAACTTTCAATTGCGTCGTTCCCGCTCAAAAACGGATTTCGAGTTATTCACGACGATTGCCTATGGCGTGGCCTACAGCCCGATGCATGGATGGCGAGGACGATTGAGTGATGAGGAAATACTGGAGGTGATCGGATACATTCGAGATATGGCGCCGTTTGATTCAGGGTTTTAGGCAACCAATCTGCGCCATTGTTGACCTCTTCATTGTAAGTTCTGCAGAACCCAGAAGTGTATCCAGCACTCCACTAGAGCATCGCACCCTAACCTACACGGTTCACTCACGAATCTGCTCCGATCTTTGCTGGTGTACCCTTTGGATCAGATGGACAACCTCATCAATCTCATCCGTCACCGTATACAGATGGAGCCCGGATGGATCGAGACGATCACGGCCAATGGCCTCTTCGTTGAGCCATCTCAATAGTCCGTCCCAATAAGACCTCCCCATGAGAATGATCGGGGAAGGTTGAAGTTTTTTCGTTTGCATCAACGTGCTGAGCTCAAACAATTCATCCAGGGTGCCGAATCCACCTGGAAAAAAGACAAACGCAGTGGCATACTTGACCATCATGACGCGTCGCACAAAAAAATAATGAAACTTGAGAGAGAGCGTGGTGCATCGATTCGAGGGCTGTTCTTCTGCAAGATCAATATTCAGACCAACCGACTGACCTCCGGCGTTGAATGCGCCTATATTGGCGGCTTCCATCACCCCGGGTCCTCCGCCTGTAATAATTGAAAACCCGTTGCCGCCCAAGGCTGCGGCCAACGTCATCGCCGTCTCAAAAGACCAATTACCCGGTTTGGCGCGCGAGCTGCCATAAATAGTAACAGCCGGAAGTACTCGCGGGAGCGCATCGAAGCCTTCGACAAACTCTCCCATGATGCGAAACAAGCGCCATGATTCTTCCTTTGCAAGCGCATTGATCTGGTAATGATCCTGCATAAGCCCCCCTAAGTAGTGCCCTTAAAACATGAGCAAGGCCAATGCCAGTCACGTATAATGCTGCCTCTTAGTTTTGAATGGCCGGAAAGGAGAGCCTTACGAAGGCCAACCTTTATGAGTCCATGGAATGTAGGAGCAGAATGACGATCACCACTCTGCAATTCTTGGGGGCCACACGTTCGGTCACGGGATCCTCTTTTCTCCTCCAACATGGCTCCTCTCGTATTCTCATCGACTGCGGCCTGGTGCAAGGGTCATATGAGGCGAATGCGCGGAATCGGCTCCCCTTTTCCTTTGACCCGTCTACGCTCGACGCTGTGGTGCTCAGCCATGCGCACTTGGATCATACGGGATTGACTCCACGATTGATGGCTGAAGGCTTCCATGGCCGCATCGTGACCACGTGGATAACCAAAGACCTGCTATCCATCCTATGGAATGACTATGTACGGGTCCAGCAGTCAGATGCACGCGCGTCCCGTCGGAGGGTGCCCCCCTCTCCATTGTATTCCGAACGTGAGGTAGAGGCCGCGCTCGGACATTGCGAGGGACATCCCTACGAAAAAGTCGTGACGCTCTCGCCATCCTGTCGTGTCCGATTCTTGGACGCTGGCCATATTTTAGGCTCATCGATTGTCGAGGTATGGATAGACGATGAAAAACGGGAAAAGAAATTGGTATTTTCCGGCGATCTCGGACACCGCGACAAACCCATCGTGCGCGACCCAACAGTCGTCCACGATGCCGATGCGCTGATACTTGAATCGACCTATGGCGATCGCAATCACAAAAGCAAGGCCGACACTTTTTCGGAGTTGGGACGCGTCATTGCTGAGACGCTTGCAGCAGGAGGAACCGTCTTGATGCCCGTTTATGCGATTGGCAGGAGTCAGGATGTTCTCTATGTAATCAATCAACTCACACTGCATGGTGTCCTTGATCGACCACGAGTCTTTCTCGACAGCCCCATGGCCATCCGCGCGGCGGAGATCTATAGCAAACACGTTGAAGTTTTTGACGAAGAGGCAGTTGGGTTGATGCGAAACCCTCCCAAGAATCCCCGCGCCCCGTTGGTTCAATTCACGGATTCGCCGGCCTCTTCCAGGGCACTGGCGCGCATGAATGGCGTCATCATCCTGGCCGGTAGCGGCATGTGCGAAGGCGGCCGCATTCAGGAACATCTCGCCCGGCACCTTGATGATCCCAGGTCCTGCGTCATCTTTACGGGCTATCAAGTTGAAGGCACATTAGGGCGGCGGCTTGTGGATGGGACGTCACCGGTCAGAGTAAAGGGAAAACTTATGCCGGTCAAAGCCAAGATCCATACCATCAATGGCCTCTCCGCGCATGCCGACCAGTCCGGCTTGCTGGAGTGGGTTGGCGGTTTCCACGATCCCAAACCACAGACGTTTCTGGTCCATGGAGAATGGCAAAAGATGACCGTGCTCGCCGCAGCCCTTCAAGAACGATATGGCATCAAAGCAATGATGCCGACGTGGCAGGAGAGCGTCATAGTGTAGGCGGCCCGGATGAGACAGGCCCTTTGAATGGGGACAGGATTCCCAAGGAGGTGTCTGATGGGTTCACGCAAGCAGTTCACTCCTGACTTTAAACGTGAGGCCGTGCAGTTATAGAGAGCGGGAGCTGTCCGTGTCTCCGAGATTACCCGCGAGCTTGGAGTCCAGCGGAATCAACTCTGCAAGTCGCAGATCGAATTACGAGGCCGACGCATAATTCCTGCTGTTCGTCGTCTCAGTTTTAGCCCTAGTACCACATTGTTATGAGACGAATTGTTTTGTATAGAACCACAGTGTGACCAACCCGGAGCCAAGTAGCAGCAAGGTGGAAGGTTCAGGAACTGTTGAAGACGTCGGTGGCACAAAGGTTAATGACGTTTGAAACCAGGAGTAGTCACAAGAGGCAGAGGTAGGAGATATCTCACACGCAGAGTTAGCGCCTCTACCTATAAATGCAGTGTTCACAGTTCCACGCCAGATCCATGCACCTCCCCAAACAGCTGCCCATTGATATTTACATGTCCACCGCCAAGGTTTCCATGAACTTCAAAAGAGTATGGGCCACTTTGATCGATCACTTGGCTCGGAACGGGATGCAACCTATCGATATTATCCGGTATGCCAAAACTTCCGGTGTTGTCGTTGAAGCTAAATTGAAAGCCAGCGCCTGAGATGATGGCAAAGGGGCCGAGTTGTGATGAATCGTTAATGAAACCGCTCGTTGCCTCTAACGTCAGCACATCAGCCTTGCCTAATGAGACCGTGCCGATGACAAAAATAATAACGAGCAGTAGTATTCGTTTCATGGTTCTCACCTTTGTCTGCTAAAGAGTTGGGTAGGCCAAGCCAATCGAGAGGATATGATATGCCTGCGCGTCCGTTAAAACTTCGAGAGAGGCCACACTCATGGAGTCCCTTTTTCAGTGCAATGTGAGCAACGTCGATACCCTTAGCCTGGAGCCGCAGCCACCTACTTTAGATCTTCTCCTTCGCCCTAACAAGGCTAGCCAGATAAGTCTGCTGCCTAAAAGCAACCACGTGGATGGTTCGGGAATAGGCTGGACGTCATAGATCAAGCGACCCAACTGCCCTTTGCCAAACCTAAGTTCGTCAAACTGATTCGTGTCGAGGGTAACTCGAGCATGGGCAATGCCAAAGCCAGTTAAGTTGAAATCCACCAAGTCACCATTCACTGTGTTTCTTCCCTGAAGGACTCCGGACATCACCATGGCCGAGTCCAGAAAGATCAGCCTTCCTTGGAGATTGAAGGCATCAGGTTCTGGAGCCACAACCGGCGCTGCGGAGCCATTCAGGACGATGGATTACTCGTTACATAGTCAACGCCCTTGGGGGAGCCCCAAGAGCCGACCGGCATGACTCTCACAATCCGCCTAATCGCTGAGAAGGCAGCTAACCCCGTGACGACCAGCAGCCAGGTCGAAGGCTCTGGAACAAAGGTGTGTTGAGCGGCGCGCACAATAAAATTTCCTTCTAAAGGAGGCCCACCGTTACTGTTGAAGCCAAACTGCACAGATGCGATGCCACTTCCCGTTAAGTCGAACGTTGCAACTTGATTCGTAGCTGTATCCAAACCTTGCAAGTGGCCGGTCATTGTAAATGGGCCACTGATAGTGACCGGTGCAATGGGAGGAAACCCACCCATCGGAGTTCTCGGTTCCGTTGGGAACGTGAGCACGCTTCTAAAATCAAGTGAGCCAAAGGCGCTGTTAGCTGGAACAGGGAGATACTGATCGCCATTGAATGTCAGGATACTTCCGAACGGACCAGGGAACAGAATAAAGTCAAGCGCTTGTGTCGTTCCAGGCATTTCCAGAGATGGACCCATTACGAACCCTCCTCCTTGCAAAAGGAAGTTCGTCCCACTCATGTTGAAATTGCCGACACAATCACCGAAGTCGCAGACGTTCACGTTGAAAAACCCAATTGAGATACTCACATTGACAGCGTTTGACTCCGAGGTGCGACCGACCACAGCAAATACTATTAGGTAAATAAAAATCGCTGTCCTTGTCATTATGACTCCTTCTGACGGGAATGGGCTATTGTCTTTGTTTACTGGTGCAGTATGGATATGTCGTGCTCCCAGAAGGATCAGCAAAACCAAATGGGTCTATGTGCGAGGGAAGATTACAGACATATGCTGGGGTGGCCCGGATTTGACAGACACCTTTGAACGGGGAAAGGCCCTGGAAGGAGGCGTCTGACCAAAATACCAATACCCCCTGAGCACAGGGTCAAAATGTGATCTGCCCTCCGAGGGAGGTAATAGTATCGTTGAAATCACGGAGTGCGTTGGTTGATGTTCGCTGCGTCCGTTGAACAGCCAGAATCAAGTTTGAACATGATGTGATCGAATATTTCAGCTCCGCGATACCCTGGTGGCTCTGATCGCGACGACCGTTGTGCGTGTCTCCAATGAGATCGCTCGTAAAATCTTTTCGCTGATACAGATAAATGAGCGAGACGGATAACACTGGCGTGAGGCGAACATCTGTGCCGAACGAAATAGAGTAGCTTCGATAGGAAACATCGTCGTCGAAAGTCGGATTTCCTCTTCCATCAGCCAAGCCCCGTTCGTAGAGATAGCCAAGGTTCAGGATGACGTTCGATAGCAATTGATAATGGACCTGCGGTCCTCCGGTCCAGAAGTGTGTGTTGCGTTCTGCAAAGGCTTCATTATAGAGACGCAGTCCATAGCGGCCGATGAGGCCCAGCGTCCAGGCGTCTGCTAAACGTTGCATCACTTCGGTCCGCCATATATGTGACGTGACGCGCTCGCCTTCGATCAACTGGCGCCCTGTGCGATGTTCAATATTAGGACCAAGAAATAAATCGGGGGTGTAGCGATACCGAAACAGGACGGACGTATCTGGAGTAAAGGCGTGCTCGATCTGCGCCCGATAGTTGCCGTGATCGAAAATGGGATTGTTGGTATAGAGCACACCTTGAGCTTTGAAGGAGAGAAAGGTATGCCCTAGGGAGGAAGTCAATCCATCCCGAATCTCGGCGGCGGGCTCCCACACCACATCCTGAGGTTTGTTCAGCGAGACCCCCGTAGGCTGCGAGGGATCTTCCGTGAATCGTAGCCGCCGTGCGTTGGAGAATTGGAAGGCATCGGTAGTATAGGAGGTCCGGTTTTCCGCAATCACCGACCATTCTGCATAGGCTGATCGAACGTGAGCCGCCAGCACCGCATACAGTGCGACCGCGATAAGTGGCCCACCGACATGCATATAAAATTTCCTACTGTCCCTTGAACGAGCGGACGTAGAGCAGCACCTGCCACGCTTCTTCTTCGGTCAAGACGAGAGGAATGAAGGGGGCCATATCAGTGCCTGGACTGCCGTTTTTCAGGATCCAGAACAATTCTCCGTCGGACCTGGAGTTCTGCCACATGACATCAGTAAAGTCGCGGGGCAGCGGACCTTTTAGAGCCAGATCCGTCCCCAATCCCTTGCCATCCCGCCCATGGCAGGCGATACAGAACGCCTTGCCCTGGTAAAGCGTTTTGCCTTTTTCAAGCAGTTCGGCGGAGGGCGACAGAGGGTTCGAGGTAGCCTTGGCGGCGTCCCGTTGATCGACAGGGACGCGGGGGCGGAGCACCTCGGCATCCGCCGACCAGGCGTTCAGCGAAGCGCAGGCTGCCATCACGGCAAGAGAGACGAAAAGAGAGGTCATGACGGTCTTTGCTGGCATTTGTCGTCTCCAGTGAATGGCACGCATCTCACCATTTGCTCATCGCATTCCTTTTCGCATTGTTATACCATTCTCTCCGCCATGCGTCAGCGTTTCGTCTATCCCGTGTACGTACAAACGACCAACAATAAATATCAGTGAATCCTTTTCACGATACGTTTCTCTCACCCGGTAGATGGCTCAGACGTTCAACCACATGCAACTTTTTGAAGGAGGTTTCCATGCTGAATCGTACAATTCCGATGATCGTTCTTGTCCTGACGTGTATGACCGCCACCGGCGGTGCGGCGGAAGAGCCCAAGACTACTTCATCGCCGGCCGAAGGGTTCACCATCCATGTCATGGCTCCTCATAAATTCGAAGATGGCACGGTGCATGGTCCTTATCACCATTATTGCAAGCCGATTTCGGCGGAGGTGCTCCAGTGCCTGCTCTTTGACTCGACCGAGTCGAATGCCCGCCTGACCGACATTGAGTATTTCATCGCCAAGCCGATTGCACGGGAACTTCCGCTCGCAACTTGGAACAAGTACTATCATGACCATGAAGTGGAAATTGCGACGGGACGCGTGCAGGTTTTAGATCTCCCCGAAGACAAAGCCAAGGAGATCGGCGCCGCGGCCGCGAAAACCGATGGAATCATTTTCCATCTGTGGCCGGACGGATCGCCGGCCCCCACGGGCGAAGTCGGCCATCCCCAGTCGGTCGGACATAAGGCACGCACGAAATAAAACGGCGCCGGGGAGGACTGGTCTTGAGCCGAACCCGTTCCATCTTTCACGAGAGCGGTAAGCTATCCATTGGCCGATTGCACCGGTCCCCCACTTACCCGCCAACGAATTCGAGTATGCAACAGTTCAACCTCTTTCACAGGAAGGACAGTCATGAAAACGGGATTGTGCATTATGATTACCTGCGCTGCTCAGCATCGGTATCGCTGCTCACGCCCTCGCAAATGAGGCCAATCAACTCCAGGCTCTCAAGAAAGATTTCGGCCCGGTCTTGAAGTTGGAGGGAAAGGCAAAAGAGAAATCAATGCGCCAACCTGCTCACGCAGGATTCCAAACTGACGCCGATCGATGCGACAAGTGCCAGTAGTGAGATGTGGATGCTGGAGACAGTGTCTAAGCATAATATCGTGCACTTCTCCGGGTCGCCTGAGAAGACCACAGAAGATATCGTCTATTACATCAATCCCGCGACCTTTATTGCCAACGGCTTGGATGTCACCAAGCTGCCTCGTCAGCCTCGTGCACTGGGACAAATGAAACCGCTTCAATGGTATTACTATGACGGGATGTATGTGGAGCCTCATCAAGGAACGCAGATGAACAAGGAGTTTGTCATCATGGCCATCGACGTCAAATAACAATCGCCCCGCATTCGCACCGGGACTCATTTTGACAAGGCAGTCCCGGCATCTGTACGGTGAGAATGATGAAAAAGCTTCTTCTCTTCATACATAGGACCACGAGCCGGCGATGACGCGCACCAGACCCATGTATGTCGCATCGCTTACGGAGGGCGAGGCGGAGGCTGGATACTTGATCCTTCGCGATGGAACTACAGCCATGATCCGCCTGGCTGAATCTAAGGATCGTAGCGCCCTGCAGATGTTTGTTGAGGGGCTTTCGCGGGAGTCAAAGCGACACCGATTCTTTTCCGAGACCAACCCTCCTGCTGAATTACTTGCATCTCTCTGCGACAACTCCGATCCCCGTTCACTCCTGACGTTGTTGGTGACCAGGACATGGAATGATGAACAGCATGTCATCGCTGCCGGCTCATACCTTGCAAAAGAGGAGAACACGGCCGAAATCGCGCTCGCTGTGGATGATACGTTCCATGGAAAAGGGTTAGGGACATTACTCCTGGAACGACTGGCGCTGCTGGCCATTCGGCACGGTTTTGTACACCTTTGGGCCGTGACGCATGCCGACAACCTTGCCATGCGGGAGGTCTTTAAGGAATCTGGCTTTGACGTCCATGAAGCCCTGGAAAACGGTGATATGGAGATGGATATATTGCTTGTGCCCACAGAAACAACCGTGACTCGTTCTGAAATCCGGGAACGCATCGCGACCACGGCGTCCCTCCGCCCCTTCTTTCGACCTCGATCGGTGGCGGTGATCGGGGCCTCACGGGATCCCTCTAAGATTGGTGCTAAGCTCCTTGAGGCCTTGATCGCAAATAATTTTAAGGGGACGATCTATCCGATCAATCGGCACGCCTCACAACTTCGTGGCCTGCGTGTGTACCCATCAATGCGGGATCTGCCGCATCCGGTTGATATGGCCATTATCGCTGTTCCGTGCGACGCCGTCCTTGGCGTGGTCGATGAATGCGCGAATCGAAATGTGCGAGCGCTCATCATCATCACCGCAGGTTTTGCTGAAGTTGATCCGAAGGGACGTGCACTCCAGGAGCGGCTCGTCCAACAGGTGCGAGAGCATGGCATGCGAATGGTCGGTCCCAATTGTTTCGGACTCGTCAATGCCGACCCTGCGGTGTGCCTCAATGCTACCTTCTCAACCCATTTTCCACCGTTTGGACGCGTGGCGATCTCATCTCAAAGCGGGGCACTCGGCCTCACTATTTTGGCTGCCGCTCGACGCCTCCATTTCGGCATCTCCACCTTTGTCAGTGTGGGAAATAAAGGTGACGTGTCCGTAAACGATCTCCTTCAGTACTGGGAAGAAGATCCAAGCACCGAAGTGATCCTTCTCTACGTGGAATCGTTCGGCAATCCACGTCGTTTTGCCCGCATAGCTAGGCGCGTGAGTCGCGGCAAACCCATTATCGCCATCAAAAGTGGACGATCACCCTCAGGCAGTCGTGCAGCGGGCTCTCATACTGCAGCCTTAGCCCAGCGCGATGTCGTGGTAGATGCTCTATTCCACCAGGCAGGTGTGATGCGTGCTGATACATTAGAGGAGCTGTTCGCGCTCGCAACGGGTCTGTCCAGCCAGCCACTGCCGCCAGGACGTCGAGTCGCGATTGTCACCAACTCGGGCGGCCCGGCGATTCTGAGTGCTGACGCCTGTGAAGCCGGCGGCTTGGTTGTGCCGGCGCTCTCTGAGCAGACCACAGCTCGTCTCGCGACCATTCTTTCTTCTGCTGCCGCTCTGAAGAATCCGGTCGATCTCATCGCCTCGGCAACACCCCAGCAGTACCATCAAGCCATTCACACTCTGTTGGTTGCAGACGAAATCGATGCGCTGATCGTGCTCTATACCTCAGTGACCATGTCTGACAACTCGGCGATAGCTGACGGCATTGTCACGGGCATTACCGCAGGCCGTGCTGCCGGCGCGAAAGGCAAACCGGTGCTCGCGTGTTGGATGGCGGAAGGGGATCATGACCGGTCCCTTATGACCAATCACGAAACCGTTCCCACCTATCGCTTTCCTGAGACGCCAGCCAACGTACTTAGTAAAGCCGCTTCCTATGTAGAATGGCGTGCACAACCCATCGGCATGGTCGCGGACTTCGACGACCTCAATCTTCCGCTGGCACGAGAAATCTGTGAGAAGGCCGTTGCGCGGCGGGGCAGCGGATGGCTGACCACCGAGGAAATACGCGCCGTGCTGGCAGCCATGCACCTCCCTATTCTTCCCGGCGGGGTGGCTCCAACGGCAGACGAAGCTGTAGGGATTGCCGCATGCATCGGATATCCTGTCGCCGTAAAACTGGCCTCACATCGTCTCGTCCACAAAACGGAGATCGGAGGCGTTCGCCTGAGTCTCCATACTGCTGGAGAGGTTCGCGAAGCCTTCGCCGCGATCCGAGAACGTCTGGCGCATGACGACAACCTGGACGCAATGGAAGGCGTGCTTGTACAGCCAATGCAAGCCGATGGGGTTGAGGTCATGATCGGCATGACCCAGGACCGATTGTTCGGTCCTTTACTCGCCTTCGGCCTGGGCGGCATCCATGTAGAGATCTTGGGCGACGTGTGCTTTCGCATCACCCCGCTCACGGATTGCGATGCGGCTGAGATGATCCGCGGAATTAAAGGCTACCGTCTCCTTGAAGGCTATCGCGGCCATCCTCCGGCCGATATCAAGGCCATTGAGGAGGTTCTCCTCCGCGTGTCGCGTCTCGTCGAAGAGGTCGATGCGATCACCGAGATTGACCTCAATCCTATCTTTGCCATGCCGCCTGGGCAGGGCTGCCATATTGTGGACGCCCGCATTCGGGTGGGACCCGTGGAAGCCAAGGCCAACCATATATAAAGTCCGCTGTGAGTCCTCACTTTCGTAACAAAGCGACGACCGAGTCGCCGTTATGAGATCCCATTGGCCATGTCATCCTGTCATCGATGACAGGCGCGCATAAAAGATCTTCTTCACGACTTCGGCGCTGATCATGTACAGCGCGACGATCGCCATCAGCAGGGCAAGAAACAACATTGGTAGCGGCGCTAATCCAAAAACAAGGCCAATCGGTGTGAACGGCAGCGCAAGAGTCACGGCCACAATCCCGACCGTCGCCAGAAACAAGCCATTCCCCGGGCGGCTGCGAAGGAACGGCCGCCGGGTGCGAATCACCAGCACGATCATGGCCGCAGAGATGACTGATTCGATGAACCAGCCTGTCCTGAACTGCCCCATCCCGGCATCCAATACAAAGAACAAGGCCGCGAAGGTGAGATAATCAAATACGGAGCTGACCAGCCCGAACGTCAGCATAAACTTTTTGATGAAGCCGATATCCCATCGCCGCGGACGCTGAATCAGCTCATCATCGACCGCATCGGTTGCTATCGTCATTTCGGGGATATCGGTGAGAACGTTCGTGAACAAGATCTGTTTTGGGAGCAACGGCAGAAACGGCAGAAACAAGGACGCTCCCGCCATACTGAACATGTTCCCGAAGTTGGCGCTGGTGGCCATGAATACATACTTGAGGGTGTTGGCAAACGTGACTCGTCCCTCGCGAACCCCGTCCACCAGCACGTCGAGATCTTTTTCCAAGAGCACGATGTCCGCGGCCTCCTTGGCGACGTCGACCGCGCTGTCTACAGAAATGCCTACATCGGCTGCATGCAGCGCCGACGCGTCGTTGATCCCGTCGCCGCTATACCCCACGACGTGCCCGGCTTTCTTGAGCGCGAGGATGATCCGTTCCTTTTGATTGGGCTCAACCTCCGCGAAAATCTGCACCTGGCCCACCTTCGCCAACAATGCCTCATCGCTCATCTGCCGGAGGTCCGCGCCCGTTACCATCTGCGCATTAGGCAACCCAATCTGTTCGCTGAGATGCGCCGCGACGAGGTGGTGATCGCCCGTGACCAGTTTGAACGAGACGCCTAATCCCTTGAGCGACGCCAGTGTCTTGGCGATCTCTGCCTTCGGCGGATCATAGAGAACGAGAAATCCCAGAAACGTCAGGTCACACTCGTGAACTTTGGAAATCGTCGATTCCCCGTCAATGTCCCGAGACGCGATGCCGATGACGCGAAACCCAGAACGGCTGAGATCGGCAAAGCGCATCAGAAGCTTGTCGCGCATCGCGTCCATGCCGCACGAACCTCCACCGTCCGACTCCACTGACGAACAGACGCTCAAGACACTTGGCAAAGCGCCCTTTGTGATCATGATGCGCCGATCGCCGTGCGCAACGAGAATCGACAGTCGCTTGCGCACAAAGTCATAGGGTTCTTCGTCCAGCTTCCGATAACCGGACACGTCGAACCCACGATGGCGCCGGATCGCTTCATCGATGGGATTCAGAAACCCCGACTCGAACACGGCGTTCAGATAGGCGTGAAAGAGGACACGTTCGCTCTCTTTTCCCTCGACGTCGATTGCGGAGTGCAGCCGTACTACGCCTTCGGTCAGGGTGCCGGTCTTGTCGCAGCACAGCACGTCCATACTGCCGAAAGTGTCGATCGCCGCGAGCCGTTTGACGATGACCTTTTTCAGGGCCATTTTTTTCGCGCCGTGGGCGAGATTAATACTGATAATGGCCGGCAGCAATTGCGGAGTCAGTCCGACCGCCAGCGCCATGGAAAAGAGAAACGCATCCAGGACCGGCCGGGCCAACGCCACGTTAATGGCGAAAATCGCCATGACCAAGACCAGTGTGACTTCGAGAAGCAAATATCCAAAGCGGCGAACCCCCCGCTCAAATTCGGTTTCCGGGGGGCGCAGCGTCAAGCGTTGCGCGATGCCGCCGAATTCGGTGCTTTTCCCCGTCCGGACGACGATCGCCCGGGCTCCCGCTAATGACATGCGTGCCCATCCACACGCAATTCGTGCGTTGATTTAGCGGCGTGTCGACTCCGACTACGCCCACGATCTTTTCGATGGGATATGTCTCACCCGTCAATGTCGCTTCATCGGCGAACAAATTTTTTGACTCAAGCACGCGACAATCCCCCGGTACGCCCGCTCCGGCTGAAAGCAAGAGGATATCTCCGGGCACAATCTCATCGGTGGCAATCTCCTGAACGGTTCCGTCCCGAACCACTTCGGCCGTCACTCGCACGATCGTCAGCAGACGTTCCACGGCATGACCGGCGCCATGTTCTTGCCAGTATCCGAGCAAACCACTCACGAGGACAATCGTCAGAATGATGACTGCATCCGTCGAATTTCCGAGAAAAACGGAGAGGGCGGCGGCCGATAGGAGAATAAGAACGATTGGATTTTTAAACTGCGACATGAAAAGAACCGCTTCTCGAAGGCGGCTCTTTCGTCGCAAGTGGTTGCCACCGAACTGGATGAGACGCCGATGCGCCTCCTCGCTGGACAAACCCTCCGATGATGTGTCGAGCTGCTGCAGCAACTCCGGAAGCGGCCAAGTCCAGAATGGGGTCGCGGCGGTCTTAGTCGTCATGCTGGAGATCCACTGTGCTCCCGGTGTGACAGCGGAGGCAACGGGCGAACCCGACGGGACGATGCGCCCCGTCCCCTTTCTTCGTCAAGTGGCGAACCGCGGCATTGTTGAACACAGGACATGACGATGGTTACGGCTCACATCGCCTGGCGCCCATAAAGGTTCGGGATCACGGGCCGACGCCCATGCCACCCAGACGGCGGTCACCCAAGCCAACCCCAGCTCCAAAGGAAACACCGGAAGCACGAAGGCCTTGCATCTCATCACAGCCCCCCGAAATACAGTGCGCGTCCGATATGCATCAGCACTAACACCACAAAAACCGCCGTCATCGGGCCATGAATACACTGCCAGAGACGGAGCGTTTCTTCATGGCGGGCCAATGCATGGACCTGCGCTTCGATGTCCGTCTCCGATAACCCTTGCGCCACCAGTTCACGGCGGTGGTCATTTACCTCCCGAAAGGCCAGATAGTGCAGCGCCTGGCCGACAATCCCGCTCACCACGACGACGCCCATCGTGAGCATCGCGGCAATCGGAACCAGAGCATGAAAGTGAGTGCCTGAATGAACCAGAACCACCAAGGGGCCGAGCACACCGAAGATCATATGAACCTGAAACCATCGTTTTGGCCAGCCGGGCTTTCGTCTGGATCTCTTCTTGATGGGGTAGATGCACGTCAACAGAATACAAGCAAATCCGACCCATCCGACCACATGCCCCGATTGAGTATGTCCGAATGGAGGACCGTTTCGCAGGCTCAAGGTCCATTCAACACCGAAGGCCGCGACGATGAAGAGGGACGTGCCCGCCAGGACAAGCAGGCTGCGTTGCGAGAGCGGACTCATGAGGGTAAACGGAGGGTGAGAAAGTCCGATAGTCTTTGGCCTCGCCTTGGGAGGGAACGGTGCGAGCCGAACCACGTTCGATCCAAGCGCGATCTTACCGCTTCAACCATCCGAATATTTCTCCACGCCCTTGCGGCCACCGCTATGGCAGCGAAAGCAATCGGCAAACCGGCCGGGGCCATGCGCGCCCTTCCCTTTAGCAATCAGGCCGCGCACGGCGCCATTGTCTAACACGGCGAGGCGTTCAGGCGAGCCCTTCACAGGCGCATGACAGTCTCGACAAGACGTCGCGTCCGTCACTCGAAAAATCAGGTCGCTGTGAGGATTGACGAGGCGCCCCAGGTCATCCTGTGTCTCGGCCGTCGACAACGCGGGCGTGCCAATTGCAGTGATGGTCGCGGCATGAGGCCTCCCTTCCAGATCAAGGCTGAACAACGCTGCCAGCAGCCCGAAGATGGTTGAGGCCATGGCCCCCCACGTTCGTCCGTTCATTGTCCTCCGCTTTGTCACACGAGCACAATCATTCGCCGGACACTCGATATTCCAAATGGCAGCCGACGCAGGCTTTGAGCACGCCATCCAGTTTCGGCAGAATTTGCTTGAGATCATGCGTCGGCATTACGCGACCCAGTTCCTCGGCGGCCTCATGATGCGCCATCGCGAGGTCGTGATAAGCCGGGGGAAACCGTTCTGGCTGCTGTTCCGCCATCACCTCCTGCCGGTGCATAAAAAATCCGAGATGCGCCTCGGTAAGCCCTTGCGCGCGTTCGAAATCCTCTTCAACGACGGCCGCGACAATGGCCTGGATGGTCTCCAAGTGCTGCAGCATGACGGTCCGATGCTGACGGCTCGCCTCGGCGGATATCGCGATCGGGATCCGGGTATCGGGAAGGTCTACTATGTGTTGATCCGGTCCCGAAACATCCTGAGTCGGCGCACATCCCCATAGCAGAGCTATTCCGACGAAACACCGAAGGATGGCCGTACTCCATTGCTGAGATGCATTGCGTCTCTGTGCTCACATCTGTATCGACCTCACCTGGTCACTAGCGAGATTCCGCGTCGCAACAGTCGCTCTCCGCGGGACTCATGCCGCGCTCGGGACCGCGTGGCCCCATCCGTCCCATACCGTTTTCATCCATGTGACGGCCGCGCCCATGGCCTCCCGAAAAACTGCGTTCGTATTGGATGATGGCCCACATGTCATCATCGGACAGCATGCTGCCGAATCCGATCATGCCCGTTCCCGGCGAGCCGTGCTTGATCACCCAAAAGATTTCACCCTCGGTCCGATGACGCCAGAATCCGTGATGATGAAAGTTGCGAGGGAACGGATCGAGACCGGCGGAGCCGGGTCCATCTCCTCGGCCGGTTGCTCCATGGCAGGTGACACAGGTGCCTTTGCCTTCGTAGAGCGCTTTTCCCTTTTCAACGGTATCGGCAGATTCAGGCAAGGGGCTCGTCAACGCGCGCGCCTGTTCGATCTGATCCGCAGGGACGCGCGGCGCCATCATGGGCCGGTCGTCTGCCCATGATGGCGCCGACGCGGTCGCGCACAGT
>Ga0207683_10000159_pt1 | contig 57009 bp, 52 predicted proteins | sample KBSM73metaG_FD_184333 | JGI IMG/M metagenome (GOLD analysis project Ga0207683, IMG submission 184333) | Miscanthus rhizosphere microbial communities from Kellogg Biological Station, Michigan, USA - KBS M7-3 metaG (SPAdes) (version 2) | ecosystem: Host-associated > Plants > Roots > Rhizosphere >...
CTGGGGTCAGGCTCCGCCACTTGGGGTCAGACCCCGCCTGGCGGCGCCAGACCCCGAGTGTTCCGACCCCGAGTGCTTCTAGAGCTTGCCGGGGATCAGCGGCAGGCCGCCCGTGGCGTCTGTTTCGACGCTCCAGAAGGTGCCCGTGGTCTGGCCGAAGCCGAGGTCTGCCACTTTGGTGGCCGTGACGTAGAGCGTCGGGCCGTCGAAGATGCAGTTCGTCGCGCATTCGCCCAGCACGATCTCCTCGAGCACCTCGCCCTCGGGGGAGAGCACCGTCACGCCGCCGGAGATCGTCGTGCACACGAACGCGCGGCCGTCGGCCGCGAAGGCCATGCCGTCGGGCACGTGGCCGTCGCTCAGCTGCGCGAACGTCGTTGCCTCGCCGTTCTCGAGACGGCACACGCGGTGGGCCATCGACTCCGTCCAGTACATCCGGCCCTGAGCGTCGAAGGCGATGCCATTGGGGTAGACGTTCGGCCGCTCGAGCACCAGCTCGCCGTCGCCCGAGGAGTCCATGACGTAGAGCCGCCCGGGCTGGCGCTCCGGGTAGCGGTCGTCGCCCTCGGTGCCGGAGTCGGTGAACCAGAGCCGGCCGTCGGGGCCGAAGGCGAGGTCGTTGGGGCCGGCCAGCGGATGGCCGGCGATCGTCGAGGCGAGCTCCTCGACGCTGCCGTCGGCGTTCACGCGCTGGACGCTCGGGACGGCCGAGAAGTCACCGCTGCCGGGGACATTGCCACCCTGCGTGACGTAGATCGCCCCGTCGGTGCCGAGGATGGCTCCCCAGGGCGATCCGCCCGTCTCGGCGAACGTGCTGAACTCGCCGCCGGCGTACCGCAACAGTTCGCCGGTATTGCCGTCACAGAAGACGATGGAGGCGTCCGGCATGACGACCGGGCCCTCGGGAAAACCCAAACCCGACCTCAGGAGCGTTCCTTGCACGTGGCATCCTCTCGCTTCATGAAATCCGAAGCCGGCCGCGCCCTCTGGGAATCGGCTGGCACTCCGCTGTACGCGTGTGAGATAGTAGCCCGCTCAACAAGCACGAGAGCCCTCTGGAGAATCCGATGAGCGACCAGTACGCCGGCCCACGCGTCTCGCGCGGCACCCTGCTCAAAGGCTCCGCCGTCGCCGCCATCGGCGCGATGGCGGTGCCCGACCTCGCCTTCGGCGCGCGCACGGCCACGCCGAAGCGCGGCGGCACGCTCCGGGCGGGCTTCGTGGGTGGCGGCACGGCCGAGACGCTCAACCCGTTCCTGGGCGTCACGCCCATCGACGAGGCGCGCATCCAGAACCTCTACGACCCGCTCGTGGTCGTCAACGCCGACCTCACCCGCGGGCCCGGCCTCGCGCTGGAGTGGACGCACAACAAGGACGCCACGGTCTGGGAGGTCAAGCTGCGCCCGGGCGTGACCTTCCACAATGGCAAGTCGTTCGGCGCCGAGGACGTGATCTGGTCGATCCAGCAGATGGCCGGCAAGACCAGCGCCGCGCTGCCCTTCGTCTCGGCCATCAAGCTGGGCGAGCTCAAGGCCGTCAACAAGCTGACGGTGCGCATCCCGCTCAAGGCCGCCGACGCCGATCTCTCCGGCAACTTCACGTACTACAACACGTGGATCGTCCCCAAGGGCCAGACGGCCAAGGACTACAAGAAGCCGATCGGCACCGGCCCGTTCATGGCCCAGTCGTTCACGCCCGGCCGGCAGAGCGTGTTCACCAAGAACCCGAACTACTGGGTCAGCGGCAAGCCCTACGTCGATTCGCTCAAGATCACGTCGATCGACGACAACACGGCGCGCCTCAACGCGCTGCTCTCGGGCCAGATCGACGCCATGGCACAGCTGCCCACGCAGCAGGCCAAGGCGCACGCTGCGACCAAGGACATCAACGTCCTGGTGGCTCCGTCGCCCCAGGCGATGATGTTCTACATGGACACGACGAAGGCGCCGTTCACGGATCCGCGCGTCACGCTCGCGATCAAGCTGATCGCCGACCGCAAGGCGCTCGTCGAGAGTGCGATCTCGGGCTACGGCACCGTCGGCAACGACATCTTCGGTGCGGGCCTGCCGTTCTACGACAAGTCGCTGCCGCAGCGCGAGCAGGACATCGACAAGGCCAAGTCCCTGCTCAAGGCCGCCGGTCAGTCCGACCTCAAGATCCAGCTCAGCACGTCCCCGATCTTCCCGGGCTTCGTGGAGGCGGCGACGCTGCTCGCGCAGCAGGCCAAGCAGGCCGGCGTGACGATGAACCTGAAGCAGGTGCCGCCGAACTCGTACTACAACCCGTCGCTCCTCTACCTGAAGATGCCGTTCGCCGAGACGCAGTGGCCGATCTCGTCGCTCAAGTTCTTCTTCCTGCAGGCGCTCGCGACCGACGCGCCCTACAACGAGACGCACTGGAAGTCGAAGCCCTGGAACGACCTCCTCGCCAAGGCGATCGCCGAGCCCAACAAGGCCAAGGCGCAGTCGCTCTGGAACCAGGTCCAGAAGATCCAGTACGACACCGGCGGCTACCTCAACTGGACGAACGCCGACTGGGTCGACGGTCTCTCCAAGAAGGTGCAGGGCCTCAAGCCCAGCGCGGCCGGCGTGCTCGGCAACTACCGCTTCCTCGACGCCTGGCTCGCCTGATCGGTTGACCACGGTCGCGGCACCTGTTGCGAGGAGCCGCGAGGCCTCGCCGCTGCTCCGCTTCGCGGGGCGGCGGCTGCTCGGGGCCGTTGTCGCCCTGTTCGTCGCCTCGCTCGTGATCTTCGCCGGCACGCAGCTGCTGCCGGGAGATGCCGCGAGCGTCGTCCTGGGCCGCAACGGCAACCCGGCCACCGTCAAGCTGCTGCATCAGCAGCTCAACCTCGATCGTCCGGCCTGGCAGCAGTACGTCGACTGGATCACGGGGCTCCTCCACGGCGATCTCGGCAACTCGGCGGTCGGCATGGCGCAGGGCGCCACGAGCGCGCCGATCTGGCCCCTGATCTCCGACGCGGTGGTGAACTCGGTCATCCTCGCCCTGATCACCGCGCTGCTCATGATCCCCCTCTCACTCGGCCTCGGCGTGGTTGCGGCCGTCCTGCGCGGGAAGTGGCCCGACCACGTCATCTCCGTCGCCTCGCTGGCGGCGATCGCGCTGCCGGAGTTCGTGATCGGCTCGCTGCTGATCGGCGTGTTCTTCGTCGGCCTCGACTGGCTCCCGCCGGTCGCGATCGTCGCGCCGGGAGCGAGCCCTCTCGACGACCCGGAGAAGCTCGTGCTTCCGGTCGCCACGCTCCTGCTGGCGTCGCTGGCCGCCGGCATCCGCATGGTCCGCGCCGGCATGATCGAGGTGCTGCAGACCGAGTACGTGCAGACCGCACGGCTGAACGGCGTGTCCGAGCGTCGCGTGCTGTGGCGCTACGCCCTGCGCAACGCGTTGCCGACGAGCGTGCAGATCCTGGCCCAGAACCTGCAGTGGCTGATCGGCGGGATCATCATCACCGAGAACGTCTTCGCCTACCCCGGCATCGGCTCGACGCTCGTCGTCGCGGTCCAGAACCGCGACCTGACGCTCGTCATGTCGGTGTCGATGCTGATCGCGGTCGTCTACGTCCTGCTCAACCTCGTCGCCGACCTCTTCGTCATGCTGCTCGTGCCGAAGCTGCGGGAGCCCGCGTGACCGGCCGGCTGCGCTTCCTCCGCTCCACCTCGGGCGCGCTCGGCGCCGGCATCGTCGTCTTCGTCGTGCTGGTCGCCCTGTTCGGCCGGTACTTCGCGCCGCACGATCCGTCGGCGCCGATCGGCGTCCCGCTCAGCGACGCCTCGAGCGATGCGTGGCTCGGCACCGACTTCCTCGGCCGCGACGTGTTCAGCCGCTTGCTCTACGGCGGCCGCTCCGTGATCCTGATCGCGCTCGCCGCGACGCTGCTCGCCTATGCCGTCGGGCTCGGGATCGGGCTGATGGCGGGGTACAGCCGCTCCTTCGTCGATCCGCTGCTGATGCGCTCGGTCGACGTCCTGCTCGCCTTCCCGCCGCTGCTACTCCTGCTCATCCTCATCACGGGCGCGGGGACGAGCGTCGCCGTCCTGATCATCGGCGTGGCGATCATCCAGGCTCCGGCGATCAGCCGCATCGTCCGGACGGCCACGCAAGTCGAGGCCGTGCGCGCCTACGTGGAGGCCGCCATCGCGCGCGGCGAGCGCCCGCTCGCGATCCTCGGCCGGGAGGTCATGCCGAACATCCTGGCGCCCGTGCTCGTCGACTCGGGGCTGCGCTTCACGTTCTCCATCCTGATCATCGCCTCGGTCAACTTCCTCGGCCTCGGCCTGCAGCCGCCGAGCCCCGACTGGGCGCTCATGATCAGCGAGAACCGCGAGTACATCTCGGTCAACTCGCTCGCGGTGCTGGCGCCGGCGGCCATGATCGCCCTGCTCACGATCGGCATCAACCTGACCGGCGACGGCATTGCGCGCTCGCTCGGTCGCTCCTACGTCCCTCGGACTTCCCGGACCGTGATCGAATGAGCGCCATCGCGCCGCCCAGCGCTGTCGTGCGCGTCGACGGGCTCACGCTCGCGCTGCATACGGGCGAGCCCGTGGTCGAGGACGTCAGCTTCTCGCTGGGAGCGGGCGAGATTCTCGGTCTCGTGGGCGAGTCGGGCAGCGGCAAGACGACGACGGCGCTCGCACTGCTCGGCTACACGCGGCCCGGTGTGACCTGGCGCAGCGGCACGGTCGAGGTCGGGGGCGAGCAGGTGCGCGAGCGCGACGAGCGCTCGCTGCGCAGCCTGCGCGGGCGCGTCGTCTCCTACGTGCCGCAGGATCCGGGCGGCGCGCTGAATCCCTCGCTTCGGGTGGGCGACGCGATCCTCGACGTCCTGCGCGCGCACCGCTCGGGCGAGGGCTCGCCGGAGCTCGTGCACGCGGCGCTCGATCGCGTGGAGCTCGGCGGAGACGCCGGTTTCCCTCGACGCTATCCCCACCAGCTCTCCGGAGGCCAGCAGCAGCGCGTGACGATTGCGATGGCCTGCGTCTGCGAGCCGCCCGTCGCCGTGCTCGACGAGCCGACGACGGGTCTCGACGTGCTCACGCAGGATCGCATCCTGTTCGAGCTCGATCGACTGCGCAACGAGCAGGGCATGGCGATGGTCTACGTCTCGCACGACCTCGCCGTCGTCGCGCGCATGGCCGACCGCATCGTCGTCATGTACGCCGGCCGCGTCGTCGAGAACGCGCCGGCGGCCGACGTGATCGAGCGGCCGCGCCATCCCTACACGCGCGCACTCGTGGCAGCGATCCCCGACTTCCGCACCCCGCGCTCGCTGCGTGGCATCCCCGGCGTCTCGGTGGGCGTGGGCGAATGGCCGAAGGGCTGCGCTTTCGCGCCGCGCTGCGAGCACGCGGCCGTGCTCTGCGAAGAGGCTGTTCCGGTCCTGGCCGACGCTGCGCCCGGACACGCCGTGCGCTGCTGCCGCACGCACGAGATCTCGGCTCCCGAGCGAGCCGAGAGCACGCTGCGCTCGCGGCCGGTCGCTCCCGAGACAGCCCCGCTGCTCGAGGTCACCGAGCTCGAGGCGCGCTATCGCAGCGGCCGCTCGGCGCGCCCGGCCGTCGTCGACGTGTCGTTCGCGATCCCGCCGGGCCGATGCGTGGCGCTCGTGGGCGAGTCGGGCAGCGGCAAGACCACCGTCGGCCGTTGCATCGCCGGCCTCCACCGGCCGTCCAGCGGCAGCATCCTGTTCGCGGGCAACTGGCTGATCGCAGACGCCGCCGCGCGCCCGCTCGACGTCCGCCGCCGCATCCAGATCGTGTTCCAGAACCCGTTCGAGTCGCTCAACCCGCGCCATCAGGTGCGCAGCTCGATCGCGCGGCCGCTGCGCGTGCTCCGGCGCCTCTCGCGCCGCGATGCCGACGCCGCGGTCGGGGATCTGCTCGAGCGCGTCCGCCTGCCCAAGCGCGTGGCAGAGCGCTTCCCGGTGGAGCTGTCCGGCGGCGAGCGGCAGCGCGTCGCGATCGCGCGGGCCCTGGCGGCCGAGCCCGACCTGCTGATCTGCGACGAGGTCACCTCGGCGCTCGACGTCTCGGTTCAGGCAGCCGTGCTCGAACTGCTGCAGGAGCTCCAGCGCGAGCTCGGTCTGAGCATGCTCTTCATCACGCACAACCTGGGCGTCGTCGCCTGCGTGGCCGATTCGGTGCTCGTGATGGATCAGGGCTCGCTGGTCGAGTCCGGGCCGGTCGCGCAGGTGCTCGAGCACCCGCAGCACGAGTACACGCGGCGGCTGCTGAGCGCCGCGCCGACGCTCGCGGACGTCGCCGCGGGAGCATGAGAAGCGGCCGTCGCACCGTGATCGCCGGCGGTTCCGTCGTCAGTCCCGATGCGACGGCCGTCGCCGATGTGCTGGTCGAGGACGGCCTGGTCGCAGACGTGGGCGAGGTCGACCACGCCGGTTGCGACGTCATCGATGCGACGGGCTGCCTGGTCCTGCCGGGGGCGGTGGACGTGCACACGCACCCCTTCGGCGGAGTGCGCGACGACACGCGCTCGGCGCTGCTCGGCGGCACGACGAGCGCGCTCGCCTTCGTCGATGCGCTCGCGGGCGAGCGCCCGGTCGAGGCAGCCCGGCGCACTCTCGCCGACGAGGTGCCCGACTCGCTCATCGACCTCGCCTTCCACACCGTGATCTGGGAGCCGCTCGCCTATCGCGCGGGCGACATGCGGGACGTGGCCGAGCTCGGGGTCGGTAGCGTCAAGCTCTGGCTCTCCTACGTCGAGCTCGGGATCATGGCCGACGACGACGTCGCGCTGGCCGTGATGCAGGAGGCCGCGGCGCTCGGGATGGTCGTGCTGGCGCATTGCGAGAACGGCCGCGCGATCGACCTGCTCACGCGTCAGCTCGTCGACCAGGGCAGGCTCGGCCTCGACTCGCTGCCACGCAGCCGCCCGATCGTGCTCGAGGCCGAGTGCGTGCATCGCTTCCTGGCGCTGGCGGAGGTCGCGGGTGCGACGCCCTACGTCGTGCACGTCACCGGCGCGCGGCCGCTGGCCGAGATCGCCGCTGCCCGGCGGCGCGGGATGCCCGTCTACGCCGAGGTCTGCCCGCACCACCTGCGCTTCGAGCGGGCCCAGCACGAAGGGCCGGACGCGCTGCGCTACGTGATGACGCCGCCGCTGCGCACGGCAGGCGATCGCGCCGCGCTGCTGCGCGGCCTGCGCGACGGCGCGCTCGACACCTACGCCTCGGATCACTGCCATCTGCGGCTCGATCGGGACAAGCTGCCGGTCGCCGGCGACTTCACGAAGGTGCCGACGGGCCTGCCGGGCATCGGCGCGCGGCTGCCGCTCGGGTTCGCGTCCGCGATCGACGGCGAAGCGCCGCTCTCTCCCGAGCGGCTCGTCGAGGTCGCCTGCGCGGCGCCCGCGCGCATCTTCGGCCTGTATCCGCAGAAGGGTGTGATCGCGCCCGGCAGCGACGCCGACATCGTCGTGTGGGACCCCTCCGAGCCGTCACGGCTCACGCTCGAGGCCATCGGCGACGGACTCGACTGGTCGCCCTATGAGGGCGTCGAGGTGCCCGGCTCCATTCGCTGGGTGCTCGCCCGCGGCGACCGCGTCGTGGAGGACGGCTGCTTCACGGGCGACGAGCACCGTGGCGCCTACCTCCCCGTCGGCCGCGTCACCGCGCCCCTCTAGCGGTCAGAACGCCATCCAGCCGCCGTCCACAAGGACGTTCGCGCCGCTCATGTACGTGCACTCGTCCGAGGCGAGGAAGACGGCCAGCGAGGCCACGTCCTCCGGCTGACCGAGGCGCGGGTACGGCGTGCGCGCGCGGGAGTAGGCGAGCGTCTCGGCTGTGTCCGGCTCGTCGATCGGCGTCGTCAGGATCTTGCCCGGCGCCACGGCGTTGCAGATGATGCCGCGCGGCCCGAAATCGACCGCGATCTGCCGCGTGAGGTTGACCACGCCGCCTTTCGCCGCGCAGTAGGCGAGATGGTCGGGGGCTCCGACCATGCCGTGCTGCGAGGAGATCGTCACGATGCGGCCGCGCGCGTCGCCCACGGGCTCCTGGGTCAGCATCTGCTCGACGGCGCGCTTGCAGCAGAGGAAGACGCCTCGCAGGCCCACCGCCATGATCGCGTCCCAGTCGTCCTCCCCCGTCTCGAGCAAACCCTTCGAGTGGGGCCCGGCCACGATTGCGTTCGGAACCATCACGTCCAGGCGGCCCGTCCGCTCCACGGCGGTGCGCACGAGCAGATCGATGTCGCTCGCGCGCGAGGCGTCCGATCGGACGAACGTGCCGCGACCACCCCGCTCGGCGATCAGATCGGCTGTCGGCCTGCCGCCCTCGCGTGGTTCGGCACGCACGTCGCCGACGACGACGTCCGCGCCCTCGGCGGCGAAGCGCAGCGCCATTGCACGCCCCAGGCCCGAGGAGCCCCCCGTCACGACGATCGACTTGCCCGCCAGGCGCGCCACGGCGCCGATCGTAGACGGACGGACCCATCCCCGAAAACGAGGATGGCAGGAGCGCGATTCCTCTGATCGCCCGATGCCGTGGTCGCACCGATCTAAAGAACATGCGGAAAGTCCTCTTCAGCCTCCTCGTCAGTGTCGCCATCCTGATCGTCCCGGCCGTCAGCCAGGCCGCCCCCAAGACCGCTCACTCGGCCTCCAGCGAGCAGCAGGTCCTGGGTCTCCTCAACGTCATCCGCCAGCAGCACGGCCTGAGCGCCTTCACGGCCAGCACCCAGCTCCGCAACGCCGCCCGCTCGCATTCGGACGACATGATCAACCACGGCTACTTCGACCATGACTCGCACAACGAGGCCTGGGACGTGCGCATCGGCCGCTACCTGAAGAGCTCCCTGGTCGGCGAGGACATCGCCTGGGGCACCGGTTCCTACGGCACGCCCGAGGGCATCGTCAGCCAGTGGATGCACTCCGCTCCGCATCGCCACATCATCCTGATGGCCGGCATGCACCGCATCGGCCTCGGGATCGCCACCGGCACCTTCAGCGGCAGCGGCGGCGCCGTGATGGCCACCGCCGACTTCTCGGCCTGAAGTCTCAGGCCTCGCGAGCAGCCCAGCGCTCGTTGATCTCGGCCCAGGTCGGAGCCGGCCCCGGAAGGGGCTCGGCTCCGGTCTCGTGCATGGCGTCGAGGAACAGGGCGAGGTAGCGCCGCCGGAGCTGGTGGGTACGGGCCTCGTCTCCTGCCCGAACCGCGGCGAGCTGCTCGAAGATCAGGGAGAGATCGTGCACGTCGAGGCCGGGCCGGAGGGCGCCGGCCTTGCTCGTGCGCTCGAACAGGTCGCTCATCAACTCGGCCGCGCGCTGCCCGCCGGCCCACATCTCCGGCGTGGGCGTGAATGTTCCTGCCAGCGCCCGGGTGAGTGCGCTCGTGTTGGCGTCGACCGCGCGCCGCATGAAGTCCGCGAAGGCCGTCCACGGATCGCGATCGTCGGCGAGCGCGCTCTCGAGTTCGTCGATGAAGCGCTGCAAGCCGTCGGCTGCGAGCTTGCGCAGCAGATCCTCCTTGCCGGGGTACCGGCGATAGAGGGCGCTGATGCCGACGCCGGCGTGCTGGGCGACCGCGGAGATGGGCGCGCTGGGATCGGCCGTGAAGACTGCGCGCGCAGCCTCGAGGATCACCCCGTCGTTCGTCGCGGCCTGCGCGCGGCGGCCACTGAGCCCGGTCGGCGGGGAATCGGTCATGCCCGCAACTCTAGCTGGAACAAATCATTCCGTTCTGATACTATCTGGAACAGAACAGTTCGTTCCGTTACAAGAGGTGGAGGATCGTCATGGAGTGGAAGATCGAGCTGGTGACCGTTCCGGTGTCCGACGTCGATCGCGCGAAGGCCTTCTACGTCGACCAGGTCGGATTCAACGCCGACCACGATCACGCGGTCGGCGACGGGCTGCGTTTCGTGCAGCTGACGCCTCCGGGCTCCGCGTGCTCGATCGCGCTCGGCGAGGGCATCACCGATGCCGCGCCCGGGTCCGTCCCCGGAATCCAGATGGTCGTCGGCGACGCCGATGCCGCACGCGCGCAGCTCGCCGCGCGCGGCGTGGAGGTGAGTGAGGTCCAGGAGTTCCCGTGGGGGCGCTTCGTGTTCTTCAGCGACCCGGACGGCAACCGCTGGTCCGTGCAGGAACTGCCGCCGCGCGACTAGGCAGGCGGCGACGCCTTGTGCTCCCAGGCGTCGGCCAGGAGATCGGCGACGAATGCAGCATCGGCGCGGTCCAGGCTTACCTGGACTGCGCTGAGGCGCTTTCCCCACCAGCGCTCGGAGCAGACGTCGGGCGTCGTCTGGACGGCGGTGCGGATGCCGCCCTCGTCGAGCATCACGTTGAGGTGAGCCGCGTCCCAGAGGGTGGCGAAGATCTTGCCGCCGACCCGGAACGACGGGCGCCCGTGATGATCGGCCTCGAGCGCGCCCGGCAGGGCGAGCGCGAGGCGCCGCGCCTCGTCCGGCGAGACCGTCACGCGCCGGAGTGTACGCTCGAGGGGTGCGTCGAACGCTGACCCTCGGCCTGGCGCTGCTCGTGCTCGGCCCGGTCGGCGCGGCGGCCGACGGCGGGCCCGTTCGCTCGTTCGGCTCGGGCGGCTCGGTGTCGTTCGCGCCGGCGCGGTTCTCCTCCGGCGCGGGCGTGGCCGTGGATGCGCAGGGACGCGTCCTGATCGGCGCGACCCTCGACGACGGCTCGCTCCTGCATACACGCGCCGCGGTGCTCCGGCTGCTGCCCGATGGCTCACTCGATACGTCCTTCGGCAGCGGCGGCGTCGCGACGATCACGCCGCCGGCGCAGTACGCCACCTCGCGCGCGGAGGCGATCGCGCTCGACGGCCAGGGACGCATCGTCGTCGCCGGCGAGGTCGACGACGACGTGCCGGCCGTCGCGCGCCTGCTCGCGGACGGCACGCCGGACCCGGCGTTCGCAAGCGCCGGCCTTCTGGTGGCGAAGGGCGCCTACGGCGGCCTGCCGGGCGGCTGGAAGTCCGTCGCGATCACAGGCTCGGCGATCGTCGTCGCGGGCGCGGTCGACGGCGCGCCGCCGTACGGCACCAGTCTCGGCCGTATCGCGGTCGTGGCGCGGATCGCCGACGACGGCCGGCCCGATGCGTCGTTCGCCTCCGGCGGGTTTCTCCAGCTGCCGATCGCGGGTGTCACGTTCGCCAGCACGCACGCCGTCGCCATCGACCGCGGCGGCCGCATCGTGCTCGGCATCTGGCGCGCGACGACGGTGGCCTTCCCGGGGGACGTCGCTGCCGCGGTCGTCCGTGTCACAGCGGCGGGGGCGCTGGACGGCTCGTTCGGAAGCGCCGGCCTGGCGGTGCTCGGTTCGCTACAGGGTCGAGCGCCCAGTGTTGGCGTCACGGGCTCGGGTGAGATCGTCGTGTTCGGGGCCTGGACTGCGCGGACGGGAGGCATCGCGAGCGCTGCCAGGCTGAGGCCCGGCGGAACGCTGGACGAGACGTTCGGCAGCGCGGGCGAGCTGGTCGCCGGCGCGACGCCCACGGCGGGCGTGCTCGATTGCCAGGGCGATCTGCTGCTGTCGGGCAACGACGGCGTGCGGCGGTTCGGCCCGGACGGCCGGCTCGATCGCACGTTCCGCGGCACCGGCATCCCACCGGTCTCCGTCGGCGCGACGAGCGCTGCCGGCGGCTTCGAGTCGCTCGCGCCGGGCCCCGATGGCGCGCTCGTCCTGAGCGGCACGGCCGCGAGCGGGCCGATCGTGATCGGCGGAAGCTCTCAGAGCGGCTCAACCGCGGTCGCCGTCGCACGCATCGCCGCGAGGTGCCCGATCGCCGATGTGAAGCGACCCGCCGTGACGCTCAGGTGCGCGGGCGCGTGCCGCCGCGTCGCCGGCGCCGCGATCGACGATCCCATCGGGCGCGGGGTCCAGCGCGTCCTGCTCGGGATCGAGCGCATCGCCGGAGGGCGATGCGAGGCCTGGAACGGCCGTCGCTTCGCGGTGCTGGCCTGCGCCAGCGCCGCCGGGCGGTTGATCGACGCCCGGGTCCGGCGGGGCGCGTTCCGGACGCCGCCGCTCGGCTCCGGGAGCTTCATCGTGCGCGCTGTCGCGATCGACGGAGCCGGCAACCGCTCGCGCGTCGCCGTGCGGCGAGTCAGCCGCTGACGCGCCCGGATCGTCTCAGCAACCGACTCAGCAGCGAAGGCGGTCGCGGTTGCGTCGCGAGCCAGTCCTCGCGCAGCGGCAGCCGGCCCTGCTTGCGCGCCGCGAGCACGCACTCGCTGTGAGCGTGGCGCCGGCGGCTCGCATCGCCCTCCGGGGCGATCAGTATGTGCTCGGTCGTGGCATGCAGCCGGTAGCCGCAGAGCGGGCAGGTGTACGTGGCCGCCTTGCTGTTCTGCGCTCGCCGAGCCTCCCACCACAGCGCCGGCTCGAGCCTGGCCATCAGCCGAGGTCGCGGAAGAACGTGAAATAGAACTGCCGCCAGGCCGTCCACCAGTCGTCGGCGCGCGACACCAGCGTCCGGCCGTCGACGATCTCGACGACGGCGTGATGCCGGTAGCGCTCGACTTCGTCGCTGGTCGAGAGCTCGATCCTGATCTCGCACGGCGAGCCGGGGCTGTAGGGCCTCACGGCAGTCCGGTCGGAGAGCGCCGCTGTGGCTCCGGCCTCGATCATCTCGCGCGCTCTCACCGGCGCGATGTGGCGAGCGCTGAAGCGACCCAGACCCTGCTTGACGGCCACGGTCGTCAGGCCGTCGCCCAGCAGCTCGGTGGTCTCCCGGCAGACGGCCCGGTCGCCCGTGACCAGCAGGACCGGGCAGTCCCACGTGCCGCACAGCGCAGCGTTGATGCCGGACTCGCCCACGAGGGTGCCGTTGAACGCGAGGCTGCGCCAGCCGGTGCCCGAGACGGTGTGGTTGAGCACGCCGTCGGGCGTGCCTGCCATCGCGTGCATGCCGACGAGGAGTGCCGCGTCGCAACCCTGCTCGAGGAACTCCGTGTACTCCGTCCACTCCTGCTGGACGACGAAGTCGCAGCGCGGGTCGAGCAGGTCGGGGATCAGCGAGTTGAACGTCCAGCCCTCGCCGGCGCCGTGGCAGTCCATCACGACGACTTCCGTCGCCCCGCCTGTGAACGCCCCGCGCACCGCGGCGTTGATCTCCTCGGTGTAGAGCCGCGAGCGGTCTGCGTGGAGCGCTTCGCCGCCCGAGGTCTCGGGCCACTTCGTGACGCCCGCGACGCCCTCCATATCGCTCATGATCAGGACTCGCACGAGCGTGAGGCTACCAGCGGCACGCAACCCGAGACCGGAGCGCCCATGCCCCGCCTGATTCCGAGCCCGACCTCGATCCCCGTGCCCGGCGGCAAGGTGATCGACGAGTACGTCGGCAGCGTGAACACGCAGACCGACGCCATCAGCATCGCCTACATGCGCGCGCCGGCCGACTGGGACGAGCCCTTCCAGACGCCCGCGTTCGACGAGTACACCGTCGTGCTGAAGGGCACGCTGCGAGTCCAGCACGACGGCGGGCACACCGACGTCGGCGCGGGTCAGGCGATCCTGACGACCGCAGGCGAGCGCATCCGCTACTCGACGCTGGAGGCATGCGAGTACGTGGCTGTCTGCCTGCCGGCGTTCACGCCCGCGCGCGTGCGGCGCGAGGACTCGCCGGCGTTGAGTTCCTGACCCGAGGCACTACCAGCGCAGCGGATCGAAGGCATCGGGTGCGAATGTGAGTGTCAATACGTACGAGCCCGCCGCGTTTTCGGGGCGACCATATCCCTTCCGTTCTCCCGTCCGGACCGCATTAAAGGTGGAGCAGATTCTGCCGATGCAGGAGGGCAGCGCCGCCGGTGACTGTCAACTCCCGCAGAGGCTCGAGCGACGGCTCGCATGCGAGCCCGCGGGAAGAACGAAGGAGAAGTTCCGTGCGCAAGACGATCACCGGGATGCTTACCAGCATCCGACCGGTTCTGCTGATGACTGCGCTCGTGGCAGTTGTGGGCGCGACAGGCACCGCCTACGCGAACTACGGGCATGGCGGTCAGAAGACCGATTCCAGCAGCGCAGCAGTGCAGAGCCAGGCGTCGCAGAGCAGCTCCCACGGTGACAGGTGGGACGGCGCCGACAAGACTGACAGAAGTGGCTGGAGCGGCAAGAATTGGAAGCACAAGGGTCACAAGCCGCACAAGGGAAATGGCCACGGAAACGATGACAATAACGACGACAATCCGTCGTACGGCGTCGCGACTGTCAACGTCTCGCGCGGAGGAAACCCGGCGACTGCGTGGGCGACGTATTCCACGGTGCTCGGCTCGCCGGTCGGCGATACGACGGGCGGCGTCTTCCGCTTCACCTGCTCGACGGCGAACGCGCCCTGCACGGTCGCGGTCAAGGCGGCGGTGCTCTCTGATTCTGCGGGTACCACCGCGTTCTACCCGCGCGTCCTGATCTACCGGCAGGACTACAACGCCGGTGGCCCTGAGGTGTATTGCGAGTACGGGGATGGCTCCACGGGCTCGGCGCCGCTCTCCATCACCCAGCAGGCGCTCTCGAGCACGCCGGCCTATACGGCGGTGCCCCTGAACATCGGCGGTACGGCGGATTGCGTGCCCACGGTCAGCGCGCCTGGCGGTGACGTCGACGTGATCACGGTCCCGTCCGGCTACTACGACGTGCACTCGACCTTTACGTTCCTGCCCTAGGGGAGAGCCCGGCCAGGTACCCGTACGCTCGGGTACCTGGCCGGCCGCCGAAGCGCCGGGCGGTCGACCATAGTGAGAGGAGCGCAGTCTGCGCTCCCATGAGACTCGACTCAGGCATCCTCTCGCTCGCCCCCAGCGACCTCTCGCGCCACCTGGGGTGTGCGCACGCGACGACGCTGGCGCTCGAGGTGGCACGCGGCGACCGCAAGCAGTCGCAGGGCGCCGGCGCATACGAGCTCATGATTCGAGACAAGGGCGACACGCACGAGCGCGCCTACCTCGAGCAACTCGAGGTCCGCGGGCTCGAGATTGCCACGATCGAGCGTGCGGGCAGCTACGCCGACATGGCGGCGCGCACGCGCGACGCGATGGTCACCGGCGTGCCGGTCGTCTACCAGGCGACGTTCGAGCTCGGCCGCTGGCGCGGCCATGCCGACTTCCTCGAACGCGTCGAGCGTGAGACCGATCTCGGCGGCTGGGGCTACGAGGCGGTGGACACCAAGCTGGCGCGCAACGAGGCTCGTCCCGCGCATGTGCTGCAGCTGTGCTTCTACAGCGCGGGCATCGCGGCGGTGCAGGGAGTCGCGCCCGAGCACATGCACATCGCGCTCGGCTCCGGCCGGCGCGAGTCACTGCGGCCGCGCGACTTCGACGCGTACTTCGCGCGCGCGCAACGGTCGCTCGAGCGCTTCGTCGATGCGCCGCCGGCAACGGTCGCGCAGAAGTGCGAGGCCTGTCAGAGGTGCCCGTTCCGGACCGTCTGCGACGAGCAGTGGCGGGCCAAGGACGACCTCTCGTACGTCGCCGAGATCCGGCGCGCGCACGCCGTCGCGCTCCAGGCCTCGGGAGTGGCGACGCTGGCGGCGCTGGCAGACGACTCGGTGCTCACAGTGCCCGTCGATCTCAAGGCCGGTACGGTCGCGACGCTGCACGCCCAAGCACGGCTGCAGGAGGCGACGCGCTCGAATGGCCATATCGCGACCGAGCTTCTGCTGCCGATGGAGCACGGGCGCGGGTTCGAGCGACTTCCCGAGCCGTCGCGCCTCGATCTCGCGATCGATCTCGAGGGCGATCCGTTCTGGCGGGCCGACCGCGAGCTGATCTTCATGTTCGGACTGCTCGCCCGCAGCGGCGACGACTGGCACTACCGCGCCGAATGGGCGCACGACGAGCAGCAGGAGCGCCGGCTCGTTGCAACCGTCATCGACGCGATCCATGCGCGCCTACGCGAAGACCCCGCGATGCACGTCTATCACTACGGTCACGCCGAGGTCAGCGTGCTCAAGCGGCTCTGCATGTTGCACGCGATCCGCGAGGACGAGCTCGACCACTTGTTGCGGTGCCACATTTTCGTCGACCTCCATCAGGCGGTCCGGCAGGCGATGCGCATCGGCCTCGAGAGCTACGGCCTCAAGCAGGTCGAGAGACTGCCGGGCTTCGTGCGCACCGCCGAGGTCGGGCGCGGCGCGGATGCCGTGCTGGAGTACGAGTACTACCTCGCCTCGGGCGACGAGCACCATCTGCGCGCCATCGAGAGCTACAACCACGAGGATTGTCGCTCGACCGTGGCCGTCTTCGACTGGCTGCGCAGTCAGGCGCCGGGGGGTGTCGAATGGCTCGCGGCGGCGACAGGGGAGGAGGCCGAAGAGGAGCCTCACGAGCCGAGCGAGCGCGAGCTGCTGCGCGAGGAGCTCGTCGCGGATCAGCCCGAGGGTAGCGAGCGCTGGCTCGCGGGCGAGTTGCTCGCGTACCACAGTCGCGCGGCGAAGCAGCAGTGGTGGGCCTACTTCCAGCGCAAGGAGATGTCGCGGGAGCAGCTGCTGGCCGACGGCGAGGTGCTTGCGGGGCTCGAGCTCCTGACCGATCGCGATCCGGTTGCGGTCGACAGGTCACTCGCACATCCGATGCGGTACCCGCCGCAGGACCACAAGATCTCGGCGGGCGACAGCTACGAGGATCCTGAGTCCGGCACGGCGGTCAGGGTCCATGCGATCGACGAGGACGAGCGCATCGTCTGGATCAAGCGCGGGGTCAACAGCACGAACGGGCTCCCGACCGCCGTCATGTCGGACGGTCCGATCGCGATGCCCAAGCACCAGGAGGCTCTCACGCGCGTCGCGTGCTCCGTGCGCGATCGCACCGGCGCGTTTCCCGCCCTGGAGCGCCTCCTGCGCAACGACCTGCCGGTCTTCGCCGCGCGACCTGCCGGTGCCGTCGTCCAGACGACGGACATGCAGACGCTGCGCGCGCTGGCGCACGGTCTCGACAACAGCACGCTCGTCATTCAGGGGCCGCCGGGCACCGGCAAGACCTACACCGGTGCGCGCCTCATCATCGACCTCGTGCGCGCAGGCAAGCGCGTCGGAGTGACGGCGCTGAGCCACAAGGCGATCGACAATCTCTGCAGCGAGATCGAAGCCGCCGCCGTCGAAGAGACGTTCACGTTCGCCGGGACGAGGCATGGCAAGGGGCACCACGACGGTGCCCTGATCAAGCCCGGGGAAGGCAGCCTCTACCCGCACAGCCAGGTCATCGCCGGAACCTCCTGGCTGTTCGCGCGCGAGGACCTGGATGCCACGCTCGACTACCTCGTGATCGACGAGGCGGGCCAGTTCGCGCTCGCCGACGCGCTCGCCTGCGGCACGTCCGCGCACAACCTGATCCTGCTCGGCGATCCCAGCCAGCTCAGCCAGGTCGTCCAGGGCGATCACCCGCCCGGCTCGGACGCGAGTGCGCTCGCGCACGCCCTCGCCGGCGAGCAGACGATCCCCGAGGACCGCGGGATCTTCCTGGACGCCTCCTACCGCATGCACCCGGAGATCTGCTCGTTCATCTCGAGTGAGTTCTACGACGGCCGCCTGCACTCGCATCCCTGCTGTGCCGAGCGCTCGACGAGCGCCGGCACCGGCCTCCGGCTGCTCGGAGTGGAGCATGCCGGCAACGCGTCGTCGTCGAAGGAGGAGGCCGCGGCGATCGGGCTCGAGATCGCCGCTCTCCTGGGCGAGACCATCACCGGGGCGCGCGGCGAGCGCCCCATAGTCCCCGGTGACGTCATCGTCGTGACGCCCTACAACGCCCAGGTCCACACGTTGCGCGCTGCGGTGCCCGAGGGCGTACGCGTCGGCACCGTCGATCGCTTCCAGGGCCAGCAGGCGCCCATCGTGTTCTTCTCCATGGCGAGCTCGAGCGGCGAGGACGCTCCGCGCGACGCGAGCTTCCTGTTCTCCCGCAACCGCCTGAACGTGGCACTCTCTCGCGCGCAGTCGCTGGCGATCCTGGTCTGCAGCCCCGCCCTGCTCGACACGCACGCGACGAGCGTCGAGGACATGCGACTGATCAACGCGCTTTGCCGCTTCGCCGACACGGCGACCGGCCGGGTGCCCACCGCATAGGGAGGGGCACCCGGCCGGAACGTGTGGGCCGCTACTGCACGTTGGCCGTGACGGAGGCCGCGCCCCCGAGCGTGAGCGTGCAGGTCCGTACCTTGTTGCCGCCGCTCGAGCAGGCGCCCGACCAGATGGCGTCGCGTCCGTTGGACACGCTCAGCGTGATCGAGGTGCCCACCGTGAAGGACGCCGACCCGCTGCTGCCCGTTGCGACGCTGATGCCCGCCGGGCTCGAGGTGATCCTCTCACCGCTGCGACCGCTCGCGGTGACCGTGAGCGTGGCGGTCTGAGCGGGCGGGGGGGCCGGCGTGACCGTGAGCGTCGCCGACTGGCTGGTGCCGTTGTACGTCGCCGTGATCGTCACCGCCGTCGAGGCGGCGACGGCGCTCGTCGAGATGGCGAAGACCGCCGTCGCAGAGCCCCCGGCGACCGTCACACTCGACGGCACGCTCGCCACTCCGGTGTTGCTCGACGAGAGCGAGACCGCTGCACCCGCCGCCGGTGCCGCGCCCGACAGCGTGATGACGCCCTGGGAGCCCGAGCCGCCCGCCACGCTGTCGGGGCTCGTGACCAGGCGCTGTACCGTCGGCCCGGGTGGCGGCGCGCCCGCGGGTGTGACAGTCAGCGTGCCCGTCTTCGACCCGCCGTTGAACGAGGCGGTGATCGTGACAGTCGTGCTCACCGACACGGCGGACGTCGTGATCGTGAACGTCCCGGTGAACTGGCCCGTCGGCACCGTCACGCTGGCCGGCACCTGTGCGACCGCCGGGTTGCTGCTCGAGAGCGCGACGACCGTGGTGTCCGGAGCGGCCGCGCTCACGATGATGGTGCCGCTCGTCGCGTCACCGCCGGCGACGGTCGCCGGATTGATGTCGACATTGGTCACCGTGGTCGGGGGCGGAGGCGCCTGCGCAGTGAAGCTGCGGGTTGCGGACCACGCCCCCGGAACGCCGGCGGAGTTGACGCCGCGGACGCGCCAGAACTGCGTCCCGGCCGGCAGGCCGCCGGCCACGTAGTTCGACGCCGAGACGGACGCATCGCGCACGAGCGGAGCCGTGAACGCGCTCGAATCGTCGATCTGGATCTGATACGTCGCGGCGCTCTGCACGTCGCTCCAGTCGAAGCCGATCGGCTGTGCCTGCGACGAGGCGTTGGACGGCGACAGCAACGTCGGCGCCGGCGGCACGGCTGGGGGTGCCGGCGGCGTGTTGCCGCCGGTCAGCGAGATCTTCGTCACGAACGCGTCGCCCCAGAAGATCGACGGGTCGCCGTTGAAGATCGTGTCGAACGCCCCGCTCGTGGCCGGGAAGTTCATCGAGAACGTGATGCCCGTGACGTACAGGTTGCCGGCCGAGTCACGGCCGATGTCCGTCGCCTGCTCGGACAGCGACCCGCCCAGGAACGTGCTGAACGGGAGCGCCGCGCCTGCGGCGTTCAGCTGGGAGATGAACGCGTCCGCCGCGCCGCCGTTGAAGGTGGCGTCGGACGCATCTGCGGACACCGGGTAATCCGTCGAGGAGGTGCTGCCTGCAAGCCAGACGTCACCCCCCGAGCCCACGACGATGCCGTTGGCCCCTTCGCCCTGCGTGCCGCCGATCACCGTCGAGTAGACGGCTGCCGATCCTGCGGGGTTGAACTTCGTCACGAAGACGTCGCTGCCGTCGGGGGTCGTGTCGAACGCGCCGGGGGTCGTCGGGAAGTTGACCGAGCCCGCGTTGCCCGTGACGTAGGCGTTGCCGCTGCCATCGAGCGCGACGTCGTTGCCGTTGTCGAAGCCGTCACCGCCGAGATACGTCGAGTAGACGAGCGCGGAGCCGGCCGGGTTGAGCTTCGTGAGCGTGACGTCGAAGGCGCCGTTCGCCGTGGTGTCGAACGCGCCCGGCGTGGTCGGGAAGTCGGTCGAGCTCGAGAAGCCGAGCGCGTAGGCGTTGTCCGCGGCGTCGACCTTGATGCTCGAGCCGTTGTCGACCTGCGTCCCGCCCAGGTACGTCGAGTACGTGAGCGCGCTGCCGGTGGCGTTGAGCTTGGTCACGAACATGTCGATCTGCCCGGCCATGGTGCGCCTGAACGCGCCCGCGGTCGTCGGGAAGTCGTTCGAGTACACCTCGCCCGTGACGAAGGCGCTACCCGCTCCGTCGACGGCGATGGCGCGCGGCGAGTCGATGTCGGTGCCGCCGAGGAAGGTGGAGTACGTCAGCGCCGAGCCGGCCGCGTTGAGCTTGAACACGAACCCGTCCGTGACGTCGGTTGCGCAGCGCGGGCAGTTCGGCGGGATGTTGATGGTCCGGTCGAACGCGTTGCCGGTGACCGGGAAGTTCGACGACTTCGTCGTCCCCGTGACGTACGCGTTGCCCGAGGCGTCGATCGCGATGCCGTTGCCGAACTCCAGATTGCTGCCGCCGACGAACGTCGAGTAGACGAGCGCGGTGCCCGCCGCGTTCAGCTTCGTGACGAAGACGTCGGAGTTGTTCTGCGCCGAGCCGGTCCGCCTGAACGCGCCCGGCGTCGTCGGGAAGTCGGGCGACTGCGTGGTGCCAGCGATGTACGAGTTGCCGGCGCCGTCGACCGCGATGCCGTTGCCGGCCTCGTGCGCGGCGCCGCCGAGGAAGGTGGTGAACTGGATGCCCGGGTCGATGATCAGGACATGGTCGTGCCGGTAGCGGCCGACCTCGAAGGCGAAGCGTGGTGCCTTGCCCTTGCCGGAGCCGCGCAGTACATAGCGGCTGTGCACGGGCACGCGCTTACCGGCGATGCGCTGGTAGGAGACCGGCGGCGCATCCCGCAGGGTGCCGAGGCCCGTCTTGATTCGGAGCGCGCCCTTGCGGTCGAGCGCCAGGCCCGTCGCGCCGGCGTAGGCCAGGCGGATGTCCGAGACGCGGGCGCCTGGATGCACGTGGAACTCGTACTTCAAGGCCCCGGCGGCCTGGTGGAGGTGGAGGTCGATGTGCGGCCAGAGCCCCGTGTAGACGACGTCGCGGTAGCGCGTGAGCTTGGTCTGCCACTTCGAGGGGTCGGTGCCGCGCAGGTAGTTGACCTTGCCCGGGATGCTGCGCGCACCCGTCGTCGTCGCCTTCGCACTGCGACCGACGAAGCGCAGCGCCAGAGCCAGCTGCGCAGCCGGCTTGTCCCGCGTGAGCGACAGCATCAGCTCGTCGCGCGTCGCGAAGAACGCGTAATGGTTGCCGACTGCGTAGTAGCGCACGCGCGCATCCGTCTGGCCCTGGTTGGCGACGAACGCCAGCGGCATGGCCGCGAGCGCGCGCTTGGGCCCGATGGGCTTCTTGGCCGGCGGCTTCTGGGCGCCGTAGGCGACGCCGTCGTCCTGCAGTCCGAGTGCCTGCACGACTGCCTGACCCATGATCGCCGAGGCGATCGCCAACGCCGCAATGGCCAAAATGGCGATCGCGGGCGGCACGCGCTTTGCCCGTCGCATCCTGCTCCCCCTCATCGTGGTCTCCCCCGCAGGCAGCGAGCCTGCTGCCGGTGATTCCTCCGACGGCTCTCTGGAAACGCCATCCACCCAGGATCGGTTTGCGCAACCCCTCAAAACCTCATGGCTCCTACCGATGGAGGCGATACGGCAAGTCACGGCGCCCGCTACGGCAATGCCGCCGATGTGCCGCGGGCGCGCCGGCCCTACCGTCGTAGACGAACCGGGGCGAGAGCCCGTTCAACGACTGAAGAGGCAGGCACATGAGCAATCTCACCTACCTGACGCCCGCGCAGCGGACTGCGCGCGACGTCTGGACCTCGGGCAACTACCCGGAAGTCGCCGAGCGCCTGATCCGCGGATTCGGGCCGGTGCTCGTCGACGAGCTGCAGATCGGTCCCGGCCAGCGCGTCCTCGACGTCGCCTGCGGTGCGGGCAACGTGGCAATCCCGGCCGCGCTGACCGGCGCCGACGTGACGGGCCTCGACATCGCGCCCGCGCTGCTCGAGCAGGGCGCAGCCAACGCGTGGGCGGCAGACGTCGACATCGAATGGGTCGAGGGCGATGCCCAGGCGATGCCGTTCGAGGATGGCGGCTTCGACATCGTCACGAGCGCCGTCGGCGTGATGTTCTGCCCGTCGCACGAGCAGGCTGCGGCCGAACTGCTGCGCGTCTGCCGCCCGGGCGGCACGATCGGGCTCATCAACTGGACGCCCGAGGGCCTGATCGGCTCCATGTTCGGCGTCCTCGCTCCGTTCATGCCGCCGCCGGCGCCGGGCGCCAAGCCGGGCTCGCTGTGGGGCACCGAGGAGCACGTGAGCGCGCTCTTCGGCGACGCGATCGACGAGTTCTACTGCGAGCGCAGGACGATCCTGTTCGAGGGCCTCGCGCCCGATGCGTTCGTCGACCTGATGCGCGCGAGCTACGGGCCCGTGCTGCGCGTCTTCGAGCAGCTGGACGACTGGGCGCGCGCCGACGAGCTCGACGCCGAGCTCCGGCGGTTCGCGCGCAGTCTCAACCAGGGCGTGCCAGGCGCGCCGCGCCTGGAGTCCGAGTACATGCTCACGCTCGCTCGGCGCCGGGCTCTCTGACGAGACAGGCGGGCACCAGAGCGATGACGAGCACGACTGCCAGGACTGCCCAGATCGCCCGGTAGGTCCCGGCCAGGTCCGCGACGAGGCCGTACAGCGGCGGGCTCACTGCGATCGCCGACGCCACGAAGGTGATCGCGAAGCCCGTCGCTGCACCGACCCGCTCGGGCCCGGCAACCTCGGCGATCATCGTGATCCAGAGGCCCTGGTAGCCGATCAGCGCGACGCCGGCCAGCGCCACGATGAGCCCGATCACCACCATCGGCGCAGTGCGCGGGACGACGAACAGCAGCAGCGCCCCGATCAGACCGACGAAGTTGATCGTCAGCAGATAGGCCTTGCGGCTGCCGCCGCCGTGCTTGTCGCTGACGAGTCCCCAGAGCACGCGTCCGATGATCCCGGCGACGTTGGCGATGGCGACGAAGATCGACGCCTCGGCCAGCGTGAGGCCGGAGCCCTGGTTGAGGTCGAGCGCGAGAAACGCGACCAGCGCGTACTGGCCCGTCACGACCAGGCAGCCCCAGGCCGTCAGCATCAGCAGGTTGCGGTTGCGCCCCACGTGCTGTTGCGGGCCCGGGTCGCGCGGAGGGGGCGGCGTCGCGCGCAGGCTCAGCAGCGGGAGCGCCATCACTGCGGCGACGCCGGCCGCCGCCGCGAGCGCCCAGCGCCAGCTCGAGACGTGCGCGATCCACGGCAGCGTGGCGGCGGCCACGAGACCGCCCACGGGGATCCCGGTCTGGCGGATGCCGAGAGCGGTGCCGCGCCGGCTCCGCGGGAACGCCAGCAGGACGAGGCGCCCACCGGCCGGTGTGGCGCTCGCGCCCGCGGCTCCGGCCAGCACCATCAGCGGCACGAACACCGGAAGCGGCATGACAGCGGCGACGAGCACGATCGCGGAGGTCGCGAGCCCTCCGACCAGCAGCGTTCGCTGCTCGCCAAGCCGATCCGCGGAGAGGCCCGCGGCATAGGCGCCGGCGATGCGGCCGATCCCGAAGGAGGCCACGACCAGGCCCGTCGCGAACGCCGTGAGACCGAGATCGAGCTTGATGAAGCCCGTCAGGGTGAGCACGCCCTGGTCGATGACCGAGACCCCGAACTGCACGCCGACCGCCAGGCCGAGGATCGTCCATGGCGAGCGCTCGGCGCGGGTCAGTTGCATCGCCCCAATGCTCGCCGACCTGCAGGCCCTCGCGCGCCGATGGAGCCCTACTGTGCGGCGGGCAGCGAGCGCGCGATCTGGCCGAGCGCCCAGCCGCGGATCGAGGGCACGCGCGTGTACACGCCGGGGTGCCCGGTCCGTGCGCAGCCGATGCCGAAGCTCGTGATCCCGACCAGGACGGTGTGCCCGTGGCTCGTGCCGACCAGCGGGCCGCCGCTGTCGCCCGAGCAGGTGTCGCGTCCGGGATTGCCCGCGCACATCATGCTGGGCGTGAAGTACCCGCCGGGAATCTTGCTGTTGCCATGCCCGCAGGCGCGCTTCGTGGCGACCTTCAGGACGACGCTGCGCAGGTGGTCGGGCAGGGTCGCTGCATGCTCGGTCGTCTCTCCCCAGCCGGCGGCGCTCACCGTCGCGCCTGCGAGCGGCGAGGACTCCGCCATCTCGATCGTCCGCACTCCCGTCACCGGGTGCTCCAGGATCAGCAGCGCGGCGTCGTAGTGCATCGTGTCGGCCCGGAACAGCGGGTGCACGTAGACCGCGCTCACGAGCACCGTCGGCGCGCTGTTGATGGTGGCGGATCCGACCACGACGCGAAGCTTCGCGGGGTCGCCGGCGTTCTCGTCGACGCAATGGGCGGCGGTCAGCACGACGCTCGGCGCGATCAGCGTGCCTCCGCAATCGGCGCCCTTCGCGTCGCCCACCGCCACCGCGAACGAGTAGCGGCCGCTCTGAACGCTCTGGCCGCCGACCACCGCGTACGCGGGGGCGGGCAGCGCGAGTGCGGCGAGCGAGCAGACGATTGTGAGCTTGGTCCCCATGGGGAGCCTTCCGGTACGCGGTGCGGGCGATTCCCGTCCGCGCAATGCGGGCAGGCAGACGCCAGCCGGCCTGCGCCCGGCTGTCGATGAAGATGTCGCTCCGGCAGTCGCGTCCTTGACCGCCTGGCACCATCAGACCCCGATCGTCGGGATCGCCCAACCCCCCGGAAGGGTGATCCCGCCGGGGGGTCAGCCGATCCGCAGTACGACCTTGCCGAAGCGCTCGGGCGCGGTCAGGCGGCGGGCGGCGGCGTCCATGTCCTCGAGTGCGTGCACGGAGTCGATGGCCGGGCGCCACGAGCTCGATCCGATGTGCTCGCACAGGGCGCGGAATTCGCTCGGACTGCCCATCGTCGTGCCGACCAGCGAGCGCCATTGCCAGTACAGCTCCGCGACGGGGATCGTGGCCTCGTCGCCTCCGGTGTCGCCGTAGTTGACGAGCACACCGCCGCGGGCGAGCGCCCGGAGCGCCTGCTCCCAGCCCGCGCCGCCGAAGGAGTCGACCACAGCATGGACTCCCTCGCCGCCGGTCGCGGCGCGTAGCTGGCGCGGCCAGTCCGGATCGTCGTAGCGGAAGCCTCCGCGCGCTCCGAGCTCTGCGCAGCGCGCGATCTTCGCGTCGCTGCCGGAGGTGACCCACACCTCGGCGCCGAGGGCCTGCGCGATCTGGAGGCAGAACGTGGAGACGCCGGAACCGCCGCCGGTGATCAGCAGGCGCCGCCCGGGTGCGGCGCCCGCGCACGTGACGGTGGCGCGCCAGGCCGTCAGGCCGGCCAGCGGGAACGCGGCCGCCTCCTCCCAGCTCAGCGCGGCGGGCTTGGGATGCACGTTCCCCGCCGGGACGACGACGCGCTCGGCGAACGTCCCCTCGGTCGGAGAGCCGAGGATGTCGAACTCGGCCGACGCCGCGCGCTCGTCGTCGCCCCAGTGAAGGGCCGGGTCGATCACGACCTCGTCGCCGGGAGAGATGTGCTCCACTCCGGCGCCGACCGCAGCGACCCTGCCGGCGCCGTCCGAGCCGAGCGTCACCGGGGTGGGCGTGTCCGGCGCACGCCACAGCCACCAGTCGCGGCGGTTGAGGGCAGCGGTCACGAGCTCGATCACGACCTCGCCGCTGCCGGGCACGGGGTCGGCAAGGTCCTGCAACTCGAAGCGGGGCTCGCCGGCGGCGAGCACGAGACGGGCGGCGCGCACGCCGGCATCCTCCCATGCGCGCGCGCGGCGCGTCGAGCCCGCCGACCCGCGCGCGTGTGTCAGAATCGCCGTGGTGCCCGCCTACGAGTACGACCTCGGCCGCTACAGCCGGCCGATCTCGACCTCCTCGCCCGACGCCCAGACCTGGTTCGACCGGGGCCTGGCGTGGTCGTACGGCTTCAACCACGAAGAGGCGGTGCGATGCTTCCAGCGCGCCGTCGTCGCCGATCCGGCCTGCGCCATGGCCCACTGGGGCATCGCCTACGCGATGGGCCCGAACTACAACAAGGACTGGGTCGCGTTCGAGCCGGACGAGCTGATCGAGATGGTCGCCCTCGCGCGTGCCGCAGTGGAGCGGGCGCACTCGCTGCTCGACGGCGCGACTCCGGTCGAGCGTGCGGTGATCGAGGCGCTGGGAGCGCGCTTCCCCGCGGCCACGCCGCCGCAGGAGTGCTCGCTCTGGAGCGACGCCTATGCCGAGGCGATGCGGAACGCGTACGCGCAGTTCGGGGACGATCAGGACGTGGCGACCCTGTGCGCGGAGGCGCTGATCGGCCGGACCCCGTGGCAGCTCTGGAACCTGCAGACAGGGGAGCCGGCCGAGGGCGCCGATACGCGCGAGGCGCTGGCCGTCCTGGAGCGGGGCATGGCGAGCTCGCCGGAGCCCCACCCGGGGCTGCTGCACCTCTACCTGCACACGATGGAGATGTCGCCGTTCCCGGAGCGTGCGCTGCCCGCGGCCGACCAGTTGCGAGGGCTCGTGCCCGACGCCGGGCACCTGCAGCACATGCCGACGCACATCGACGTGCTGTGCGGCCGCTACCGCGACGTCGTCACCTGGAACGAGCGGGCCATCGAGGCCGATCGCAAGTACCTCGAGCGCGAGGGCGCGCTCAACTTCTACACGCTCTACCGCTGCCACGACTACCACTTCAAGATCTACGGCGCGCTCTTCCTCGGTCAGCTCGAGCCGGCGCTCGACGCAGCCCACGAGATGGCCGCGACGCTCAGCGAGGAGCTCCTGAGCATCGAGGTGCCGCCGATGGCCGACTGGGCCGAGGGCTTCGTGCCCATGCGCCTGCACGTGCTCGTGCGCTTCGGGCGCTGGCGCGAGATCATCGACGAGCCGCTCCCCGCCGACCCGGCGCTGTACTGCACGACCACGGCGATGCTGCATTACGCCAAGGGCGTGGCACATGCCGCGCTGGGCGACGTGGCCGCTGCCTCGGAGCAGCGGCGGCTCTTCCACGCGGCCGTCTCGCGCGTCCCGGACACGCGCTACCTCTTCAACAACACCTGCCTCGACATCCTGGCCGTCGCGGCCGAGATGCTGGAGGGTGAGATCGCGTATCGCAGCGGCGACTTCGACGAGGCCTTCGCCCACCTGCGCCGTGCGGTCGAGCTCGACGACGACCTGCCCTACGACGAGCCCTGGGGATGGATGCAGCCGGCGCGCCACGCGCTCGGCGCACTGCTGCTGGAGCAGGGACGCGTCGCGGAGGCGGAGGCCGTCTACCGCGCCGACCTCGGCCTCGACGACACCCTTCCTCGGCCGTGCCGGCATCCCGGCAACGTCTGGAGCCTGCACGGCTACCACGAGTGCCTGACGCTGCTCGGCAATCAGGACGAGGCCGCTGAGGTGAAGTCGCAGCTCGACGCCGCGCTGGCCGAGGCGACGGTCCGCATCGAGGCCTCGTGCTTCTGCCGCGGCGCCGCTGCTGCCTAGAGGTGGAAAGCGGCTCGCATGCCGCGGCTGGTGGCATCGCGTGCGTGTCCGAGAAACGTCGTGATGCCGAGTAGCTGCTCCGTCGTCCTGAGCAGCGCGTAGTGGTTGAAGAGCCGGGCCGACCGGGTGCCGCGGGGAGTCGAAGGGCTCACGACGATCGTGGCGACGTGGCATCCGCGGTCAGTGGTGTTGGTGGCGCAGTCGTCGGTGCTGCCGCCTTCGCCCTCGTCCCACGTGATGAAGATGGCCGTCCGCTCGCTGCGATAGGTGGGGCTCGCGACGATCGCCTGCAGCCAGCGTGAGAGCCACGCATCGCCCGTTGAGACGGGGCAGTCGTGCGTGTCGTTGCAGAGATTCGGCGTGATGAAGCTGAAGCGCGCGAGCGAGCGAGCCCTGAGGGCGCGCGCGAATGCGCCGGCCGTCGGCGTGCCCAGCGCGACGACGTTCCGGCGGCAGCCTGCCCGCAGCGGAAGGTAGTAGACGGCCGGGTTGTGCTTGGGCGCGTAGTTCCCCGGCGGGTTCGTCCCCGAGTCGTCGCTCAGGCTGCACGGGGCCGGCATGCTCTCGTCGTAGGCCGTCCACGTCATGCCCGCCGCCTGCAGTTGCCCGAACAGGCTCTGTACGCGTCGTGGGCACTCGCTCGGCCCGCAGTCGTCGCTGATGCCCTGTGTCCCGCCCGAGGTCGCGGCGATGTAGTTGGGCAGCGACGGGTGCGTGATGTTGTGGTAGTTGGTGGCGAGGCCGCAGCGGGCCGCGAGCCGATTCGCGAACGGAGCCGCCTTGGCGCCGATGATCTCGTCGTAGGGATGGTTCTCCATCCAGATCCAGATCACGTGGCGATAGGTCGCCGGCGCGGTGGCCGCCCGGCCGCAGGCACCTCCGGCGGCGACGTGCGCCCCCGCCCCTGTCGCGTGCTGCAGCAATCCCAGGCTGGCGCCCAGGACGACCGCGAGCACGTACGCGCGCATCTCCGGAGTGTAGGTCGGGCTAGGCGTCGAGAGCGGTGCGGAACCCGCTGAAGATCTGGCGGCGCTGCGGGTGGTCCCAGTTGCGGAACGTGGCTCGCGCGACGTACGGGTGCGTCGCCCACGATCCGCCGCGCAGGACGCGGTAGTCGCCGCCGAAGAACACCTCGGAGTACTCGCGGTAGGGGAATGCCGTGAAGCCCGGATAGGCGGTGAAGGGCGAGGACGTCCACTCCCAGACGTCGCCGATCATCCCGTGGCAGCCCCACGGGCTGATGCCCGCCGGATAGGCGCCGACGGGCGACGGTGCGAATCGCGCGCGGCCCGTGTTCGCGCGGCCGGTGTGGGACGCATCGCCCCAGGGCTGCACGAGCTTCTCGCCCTGCGGCGTGCAGGTCGCCGCCTTCTCCCATTCGGCCTCGCTCGGGAGGCGGCGTCCCGCCCACCTCGCGTAGGCCTCCGCCTCGAAGTAGCAGACGTGCTGGACCGGCTCGGCAGCGGGGATCTCCTCGATGCGCCCGAACCGCCTGCGCATGAAGCCGGCGCCGTTTCGCAGCCACGCCAGTGGCGCTTCGGCGCGCTCGTCGCGAAGCCACTCCCAGCCCGCGTCGGACCAGTGGCGCCGCTCCCGGTAGCCGCCGTCGCGGATGAACTCGCCGTAGGCGGCGTTCGTGACGGCGGTCACGTCGATGCGGAAGGCGGGCAGATCGACGGTGTGGGCCTCGCGCTCGTTGTCATACGCCCACGGCTCGCTCGACGTGCCGAGCTCGAACGGGCCGCCCGGCACCAGTACATCGCCGGCCGCGTGCATCGGTACCGCCGGTGACTCATCGCTCAGCGGGTACTCGAGCCCGGGCGCGGCCTGCAGCGTCTGGCACATCGTCTCGGCGTGCTGGAGCTCGTGCTGCACGACCAGACCGACCGCGTAGTCGTCGCGCGCGAGGCGCGGGTCGGCTGCCTGCTCGAGCCGGTCGAGGTTGTCGAGCGAGCGCTCGCGCACCGAGGCGCGGAACCCCCGTGCGTCCTCGGGGCCGAGCAGCTGGAGGCCGCCACGGTCGGCGCGCGAGTGCGCGAATGCGTCGTAGACGTCATCGAGCCGCTCGTCGGTCGCCTCCCCGCCCGTGATCTTGCGGACGAGCCACAACTCCTCGTAGTGCGCGATGTGGGCGATGTCCCACACGAGCGGTGACTGCAGCGGCGTGAACTGACGCATGAGCTCGTCATCGTCGAGCGGAGCCAGCAGCGAGTCCGTGTACTCGGTGGCCTCCGCGAGGGCGCCGGCGAGTGCTGCCTGACGCGAGCCGAGGATCTCTTCGAGCGATGTCATACGTGACGTGTAGCACCGCCGATGAGAACTGGCAATGTTGTGCGCGAAGGTTAATCGGTTCAGTTGAAACTGTATCGTTTCACGACAACCACTCCGTGACAATCTCTCGCCGGAGAAGTGTCAATACTTACGCGGCCTGCTGGAGAGCGTCCGCGAGTGCGCGGCCGACGAGCACGCGAACCAGCTGGTGCTTGTAGTCCACGGAGCCATTCGCGTCCGGCTCGGCCCCGGATGCCTCGGCTGCCGCGGCGGCGACCTCCTCGGCGGGAGAGCCCCCGAGCAGGAGCGACTCGGCCACGCTCGCCCTGACGGCGAGCGGGCCGACCGAGCCGACCGCGATCCGCGCCTCCGCGACGCTGCCCTCGGCCACGCGCACCCACACGGCGACCGTCGCGGCGGGGCGCTCGCGGAAGGCCAGCTTGCGGTGGGCGATGGCGGTGCCGTCCGTCGTCGCAGGCACGCGAATCGAGACGAGCAGATCGCCCTCGTCCAGCGCCGTCCGGTACGGGCCGAGCATGAACTCGCCCAGCGGCAGGACGCGGGCCGGGCCGCGGCCTCGGCGCAGCACGACATCGGCGCCTGCGGCCAGCAGGAACGTCGCGGGGTCGGAGTGCGGATCGCCGAAGCAGAGATTGCCTCCGAGCGTGCCTGCGGTGCGCACGCGGATGTTGGCCACTGCACGCTCCATCTGCGCCAGCGCCGGAATCTGCTCCTGCACGAGCCCGGAGCGCTCGAGCTCGCGGTGCGTCACCGCCGCGCCGATCTCGAGGACGCCGTCCACGACCCGGATGCCGGCCAGCTCGGGAATCCCGCGCACGTCGACGAGTTGATCGCACGCGCTGAATCCGAACTTGAGCACGAGCAACAGCTCGGTGCCGCCGGCGATGACGGCCGCGTCGTCGCCGTAGCGAGCGAGCAGGTCGCTGGCCTCGTCGATCGACGAGGCACGGTGGAGGTCGAAGGCCGGCAGCGTCACACGGTCGCCTCCGCCCGCGAGAGCACCTCGAGCGCCGCGTCGAGGCCGGCGCCGACCTCGAGCTGGGCGCCCAGATCGGCGAGTCCGCGGCCCAGGGCGGCCAGTGCCACGACGGGATTGAGCGAGCGCGCCGCCGGCCCCATGTGACCGAGGCGCACGAGCTTCTCCTTGATCTCGCCGTAGCCCGGCGAGAGCATCACGCCGTAGTGCTCGCGCACGTGCGCGAGCAGCGCAAGGGTGTCGATCCCCTCTGGCGTGCGCACGGCCGTGACGCAGTTCGTGCAGATCTCCTCGCTGCGCGCCCACAGCTCGAGGCCCATTCCGCGCACCCCGGCACGCGACGCGCGGGCGGCTCGCGCGTGCAGCGCCACGAAGGCGTCGATGCCCATCTCGAGCGCCTCATCGCAGGCCGCGCTGACGCCGTTGACGTCGGAGACCGAGGGCGTGTACGGGAACGACGTGCGGCCGCCGTCGATCCAGGTGTCCTTCCAGTCGAGCAGCGACAGGAACGAGCCGCGCGGCGCCGCCGGGTTCGCGCGGATCTTCGCCCAGGCCTCGTCGCTGACCGACACGAGCGACATGCCGGGAGGCCCGGCAAGGCACTTCTGCGGGCCGGCGACGCAGATGTCGAGCCCCCAGTCGTCGGGCCGGAGGGTGTCGCAGCCGAGCGACGACACGACGTCGGCGATCACGAGCGCGCCGTTGCGCTTCGCGATCGGCCCGATCTCGGCGACCGGGTTCATCGTCCCCGACGGCGTCTCCGAGTGCACGACCGCGAGCAGCTCCGTCTCGGGGTGTGCCGCGAACGCGCTCTCGACCATCTCCGGCTCGACCTGGGCGTCATAGGGCACTTCGACCTCGACCACGTTCGCGCCGTACTCGGCGAGCCAGAGGCCGAACCACTTGCCGTAGACGCCGGAGACGCAGTTGATCGCGGTCATGCCTGGGCGCGTGACCGCGCGCGCGGCGGCTTCCAGCCCGAGCACCGCCTCGCCCTGCATCAGCACGATGTCGCTCGACGTCTGGAAGAGTGCTGCGACCTTCGACTCGAGCGCGCGGAAGCGGTCGAGGAAGACCGGGTCGTAGTCGTAGAGCATGGGGGAGCCGAGAGCGGCGAGCACGCGCGGCGACGACGCCGTCGGGCCGGCCGTGAGGGTGAAGTCGGGATCTCGCATGGTCTCTTCCCTTCCGGGGCGCTAGCGCGCGCCCCTGACATACGGCTGCGCGAGCGCGGGCGGCAGGTAGTCGCCGCGCGCGAACAGGATGAGCGAGAGGATGACGGCCACGAACGGGATCATGTTGATCACGTCCGTCGAGATGTCGATGCCGGCGATCTGCAGCGCCGTCGCGAGCTGGAGCGACATGCCGAAGATGAACGCGCCGATCAGCACCCAGACAGGGCGGCCGCGCGCGAGCATGCAGATCACGATCGCGATGTAGCCCTGCCCCTGGGTCATGAACGGCACGAAGATGCCTGCGCCGGCGATCGAGAGATACCCGCCTCCGAGCCCGGCCAGCGCGCCTGTCGTCAGGACAGCGAGGCTGCGCGTGCCGACGACGCTCACGCCGGCCGCGTCGAGTGCCTGAGGCTTCTGACCGGCCGCGCGCAGGTTGAGGCCCGGTCGCGTTCGCCGCAGCATCCAGGCCGTGAAGGCGATCAGCGCGAAACCCAGGTAGACGACGAGTGGTTGCTGGAAGAGGCTCGCGCCGAAGATCGGGATGCGGTCGAGCAGGGGGATGGAGACGTCCGAGGCGGCAGGCAGGCGGGGGTATGACTGCCCGAACTGGGCTCCCTGCAGGACGCTCGTCGCTCCTTCCGCCCCCAGCGTGATGGCGATGCCCACGACGATCTGGTCGAGCAGCAGCCGGACGCAGAAGACGACCATGATCACCGACACGGCCATGCCGCCGGCGATCGCCGCGAGATAGCCGAGCCAGTCGTGGCCACCGTAGTAGGCGCCCACGAACCCCGTGTAGGCGCCCGTCAGCATCATCCCCTCGAGGCCGATGTTGAGCACGCCGGAGGCCTCGGAGATCTGCTCGCCGAGCGCGGTGAACATGAGCGGCACGCCGGCCAGGAGGCCGCCGGCGACGAGCGACGTGAGGAACGCCTGGGTGAAGATCGAGGCGACCGGAAGCGCGATCATCTCGGCTTCCTGAGGCGCAATCCGGCTCGCAGGCCCGGCGTGATGTAGCTGCGCCCGATTTCGCGCCGCCGGCCGAGATACTCGATGAAGACCATGAAGAGCAGCGTCAGGCCGACGATGACGAGCAGGAAGTCGACCGGGAGCCCGGAGTTCTGCGCGGCGAAGTCGCCGCCGATCGAGAGCACGGAGTAGAAGAGGATGAATGGGACGACCGCGAGCGCGTTCAGCCGCGCGAGGAAGACGAACGGGATCACCGCGTCGCCATAGGCGGGGTTGTAGTCGGCGCGGACGTAGCCGAGGATCCCGAGGATCTCGATTGCCGCCGCGACGCCGACCAGGGCGCCGCTGCACATGAACGCCGTGAGGATCACGCGTTTCGGGTCGAGGCCGACGTGCACGGCCGCGCGCGGGTTGGCGCCCAGCACCTGGAGCTTGAGGCCGAACGACGTGCGCGTCGTGGCGTAGTGCACGACCAGCACGAGGACGGCTGCGATCACGACGCCGACGTGCGTGCGCGTGCCAGGGATGGTGGGCAGCAGCTGATCGAGGTTCAGCGGGAGGGTCTGCGGCACGTTGGACGAGAAGTCCTGGAACGGCCCCTTGACGAGAATGGCCGCGAGGCTGATGCCGATGAACGTCATCATCAGCGTCGTGATGATCTCGTTGGTCTGGTACCAGGCCTTGAGGATCGCCGGAATGAGTGTCCAGACGGCGCCCGTGATGCCCGCGACGAAGAACAGGACGATCAGCGTGAGCGTGGCCGAGAGGTGGCGCTCCAGGTGCGGCCCGAGGCCGGCCACCATCGCCGCCGACAGCAGGAACTGCCCCTGGTAGCCGAGATTCCAGATGTTCGCGCGGAAGACGACGATCAGGCCGAGCGCGATCGGGGTCAGCGTCGAGGCGCGCATCAGGCTGTCCTGCCAGGCCGAGAGCTCGATGCCCCCGCGATAGATGTCGAGGTAGAACCCGAACGGGTTGTGCCCGAGTGCCGCGATCAGGATCCCGCCCGCGACGAGCGCCAGCAGGAGCGGGAGCACCGAGCGGATGACGAGATCGAGGAACCCCGTGAGGGGCGTCGTCGCCCGCACGCTCTCGGGGGCGTCCTCGATGGCCGTCGCCACGTCGCTCACGCCGCCCTGCTCCCCACCATCAGCTCGCCGATGCGCTCGGCTGCGCCGGGCCCGTTCTCGAACGTGCCCACGAGCCGCCCCTGGTAGAGCACCGCGATGCGGTCGCACAGGCCGAGCAGCTCTTCGAGATCCGTCGAGATCACGAGCGCTGCGATGCCGTCTGCGGCCAATTCCTGGATGCGCGTGCGCACGGCGAGCGTCGTGCGGATGTCGAGCCCGTAGGTGGGCTTGTTGAACACCACGACCTTGGGCTCCGACGAGAGCTCGCGCGCCAGCAGCACCTTCTGGATGTTGCCGCCCGAGAGCGTGCCCGCCCGCGTGGCCACGCTGGGCGTGCGTACGTCGAACTCCGCGACGAGCTCGCGCGCCTCGCGCTCGATCTGCCCCCGTTGGGTGCGGCCGTACTTCCAGAACGGTCGCTGGCCGACGCGCTTGAGCACGAGGTTGAGCCCGACGGCCAGCGAGCCCACGATGCCCTCGCCGAGACGGTCGTCCGTGACGTAGCGAAGCCCGAGCTTCTGGCGCGAGCGCACGTCGAGCTTGCCGATGGGCGTGCCGAACAGCAACACGTCGCCGGCCGTCGCGCGACGCTGCCCGGCGACGACCTCGGCGAGCTCGCGCTGGCCGTTGCCGTCCACGCCGGCCACGCCGAGGATCTCGCCCTGGTGCAGCGCGAGCGAGACGTCCTCGATGCCCGCCGAGATGCCATCGCCACTGGCCGAGACGCCGGCGAGCTCGAGCAGGACATCGCCCGAGGCGCGCACCGCCTGCCGTCGTTCCGGGAGAGCGCCCTCGAGCTCGGCGACCGGAGCGCTGCCCACGGCCTCCTCGCCGAACATGATCCGCACGATCTCGGCCTGCAGGTCGTCGGCGGTCCGGGAACGGAGGTCGTTCTCGCCCAGCGTGCCGGCGACGCGACCCTGCTTGAGGATCGTGACGCGGTCGCCGATCGAGGTCGCCTCGTGCAGCTTGTGCGTGATGAAGACGAGCGCGACGCCGGCCTCCTTGAGGCGGACGAGCACCTTCTGGAGCTCGGCGACGCCCTCCGGCGTGAGCATGGAGGTCGGCTCGTCGAGGATCAGGACGTTCGAGCCGCGCCACAGCGCCTTGATGATCTCGACCTGCTGCTGCTCTCCCAGGGAGAGGTCTCCCGTGCGCGCGCGCGGGTCGACGTGGACGCCGAGCGTGGCGGCGATCTCGGCCAGCCGGGCCTCGCCGCGCTCGGTGTCGAGGCGCAGGCCACCGCCCTCGCCGAGCAGCAGGTTCTCGAGCACGCTCAGCGCCGGCACGAGCGTCGAGTGCTGATAGACCATGCCCACTCCGAGCGCGAGTGCGCTGCGCGGCGAGTCGATGCGGACGTCGCTGCCGCCGACGCGGATCGAGCCGGCGTCGGGTTGCGTCATCCCCGACAGGACGCTCATCAGCGTCGACTTGCCGGCGCCGTTCTCGCCGAGCAGGCAGTGCACCTCACCGGCGCGGATCGCCAGGTGGATGTCGTCGTTGGCGACGACGCCGGGAAACACCTTGGTGATGCCGATCAGCTCGACGGCGGGAGCATCTGCTCCCGCCGTCGAGTCGGCCTGTTCGTGCCTGTCGGATGCCACCGGGCCCGATCGGCTACTTCATCAGTGCCGTGACCGACTTCTTGTCGGGCGTCAGCGGCACCTTGATCGAACCGTTGATGATCCCCTTGCGGGTCTGCTGGATGAGCTTCCAGGTGGGACCATTGATGTACTTCGTCTGCAGGAGCGAGACGCCGTTGTTGAGTCCGAGCGTGTAGATGTGCGTGCCGTAGGTGCCCTTGTTGATGTCGGACACGGCGGCCTTGAAGACCTTGCTGAAGTCCCACAGCACGGACGACAGCACGGCGCCCTTCTTGTCGATCGGCGTCGGGTTCCCGATCACGTCGATGAACCAGACCTTCTTCTTGGACGTCTCGACGGCCTGGATATAGCCCAGCGTCGCGCCGTCGCCCATGCCGAAGATCACGTCGGCGCCCGAGGCGATGGTGGCCTGCATCACGCGCTTGCCGCCGGCGGCGTCGTCATAGGCGGCCTGGCCGACCTGCGCGAACGAGAACTTCGCGTCCGGGTTGACGCTGCGAGCACCGGCCACGAAGCCGCCCGACTGCTTGAACCAGTTGGTGTCGGCTGCCGAGATGACGATCCCGAGCTTGCCCGTCGTGGACTTCTTGGCCGCGAGCACGCCGGCGAGGTACGCGCCGTCCTGGCTCGAGGTCTCGATGTCGGACATGTAGTCCTTGATCAGGTTCTTCGGGTTGTCGTAGCTGATCATCGGAACCTTGGTCTGCACGGCCACGCGCGGGGCGATGGTGTTGTAGCCGCTGGCCTGGGCGATGACGAACTGGTTGCCGCTGCGGGCGAGCCGCTCCAGGACTGCCTGGGTGTTGTCGTAGCCGATGCCGTCGTTGACCGTGACGGTCGCGCCGTTGACCTTGCCGGCGTTGCGTGCAGCCGCCACGCCCTGCTGGTTCCAGCCGTAATCGTTCGCCTTCGCGGGGGTGGCGATGGCGATCTTCGAGACAGCCGCCGTCTTCGACGAGCCCGCGAGGGCAGTCGTCGTCGTCGCGGCCACGCCGACGACGAGCAGTACGACCGCTGTGCTGAGTGTCTTCCGTCTCACCGTTGCTGAGCCTCCTCTGAGATTTCCTGGTAGTCCTTGCCTGGATTGAGCGCGTGGAGTGGTCACGTCATATGGCTTCCGCCGGAGCGAGGCTATAGCCGTTGAACGCAGCCATGTCGTGAGCGACGAACATGCGGGCGTCGTGCTTGCGCGCGATCTTCTGCAGCCGGCGGAGCGAGCGCACGGCGGCCGTCGGATCGAGGTGGAAGCCGGATGGGATCAGCCGGTCGAGGCTTTCGTGGGCGTAGGCCGCGTCGAACGCGAACAGCAACGCGTCGCCGGACGGCGGCTCGACCAGCAGCGAATAGTGCCCGGCCGAATGGCCCGGGGTCTCGAACAGGCGCAGCCCGGCCGCGAGCTCGACGTCTCCCTCGAGCAGCTCGAACGTCGCCTCGGGGTGGTCGAAGGTCTGGTCGGAGTAGGCATACCGCTCGAACGTCTCGGGCACCTTCGCCTGGCGCAGCTCGGTCTTCGAGACGAGCGTCTTCGCGCCCGGGAAATGCCGGTTGCCGCCCACGTGGTCGAAGTGCAGGTGCGAATTGACGACGTACGAGACGTCGCCCGGGGCGAAGCCGCACAGCGCCAGTTGCGCGACGATCGTCTGCTCCTCGCTCTGCCGCGGCTCCTCCGTGGGGAAGGTTCGGCTCGCGTGCTCGAGGTCGATGCCGGTGTCGAACAGGAACAGGCCGTCCTCGTGCTCGACCAGTACCGAGTAGATCGGGAAGCGCAGGCGCACGCCGCAGTCGACGTTCCAGAGCAGCTGCGAGCGGTCGATCATCATCGTCCCGCTGTCGAGGAGGAAGACTCTCATTCGAAGAGCACGCTGACGTTCTTGGTCTGGGTGTAGGAGTAAAGCTCCTCTGTGTCCTCCTCGCGCCCGAGGCCGCTCTCCTTGAAGCCGCCGAACGGCGTGCCGAGGAAGTGCCTGCCGCTGTCGTTGACCCACACGAAGCCGGCCTCGACGTCCCGTGCAAAAGCGTGCGCGGTGCTCAGGTCGCTGGTATAGACGCTGGCGGTCAGCCCGAAGCGCACGTCGTTGGCGATCGCGAGCGCCTCCGCGGCGTCCCGGAACGGCATCACGGCGAGCACCGGCCCGAAGATCTCCTCCTGGGCGAGCCGCATGCGCGGATCGACGTCGTCGAACAGCGCCGGGTGGACGAAGAAGCCGTTCGCGAGCTCGGACGCCTCGGGCCTGGTGCCGCCGGCGACGAGTGTCGCACCCTCGTCCTTGCCGAGGGCGACGTAGCGCGTCACCTTGTCGAGCTGCGCCTCGCTGACGAGCGCGCCGACCTGCGTCGCGTCGTCGTCGGGCAGTCCGACCCGCAGGTCCGAGATGCGCTCCGCGAGCCGCTCGACGAAGGACGCGTGGATGTCCTGGTGGACGATCAGCCGCGAGGTCGAGCCGCACGACTGGCCCTGGAAGCTGAAGTTCATGCCGCGCACGACGCCTTCCAGTGCCGCGTCGAGATCGGCATCCGGGAAGATCACGATCGGGTTCTTGCCGCCGCACTCGAGCGTCACCGACTTCACGGCCACGCCCGCGGCCCGCGCCTGAATCGCACGGCCGGTCTCGGCCAGGCCGATGAACGCGATGCGCGGCACGTCGGGGTGCGCGACGAGCGCGTCGCCCGCCTCGGCGCCGTAGCCGGTGACGACGTTGACCACGCCCGGCGGGAAGATGCGCGCCAGCTCCTGAGCCAGGACGAGCGTCGACAGCGACGTCTGCTCGGAGGGCTTGAGGACGACGGTGTTGCCCGCGACCAGAGGGGCGCCGATCTTCATCGTCGCGAACAGGATCGGGTGGTTGAACGGGACGATCCGGCCGACGACGCCGAACGGCTCGCGCAGCGTGTAGTTGAGCCGGCCGTTGGCGACGGGAATCGTCTCGCCCCGCAGCTGCAGGGCGAGTCCGGCGAAGTAGCGCAGCTCCGCCATGCCGATCGCGACATCGATGCGCATGTCGCGCACCGGGCTGCCGTTGTCGGCCGCGTCGAGCTGCGCGAGCTCTTCCTGACGGCGCCCCAGTGCCTCGACGAGCTCCAGGAGCTTGGCCGCGCGCTCGGTCGCCGGCGTCGCGCGCCAGGCGGGGAACGCGGCCCGGGCTGCGGTCACGGCGGCATCGACGTCACTCGCTCCAAAGCGCGGGAACCGCCCGATCAGCTCACCCGTCGCCGGGTTGAGCGCGTCGATCGTCTCGCCGCTCCCGGCCATGCGCAGCTCGCCCCCGACCAGTGCCGGGAACGTCTCGACAGCCGAGCTGGGACCTGCGTCAGCCGCTCGCGCTGGCAAGGATCCCCTCCAATTCCTGGGCAGTCGCATGGCGGCTGTTGTTGAGGTGCAACGGGCTCGCCAGCGCGACCTCGATGACGCCCGCCGTCGTGGCCGCGTCGAGCTCGCCCGGGCGGAACGACGGCGCGAAGCCGATCTCCTCGTAGAGCGGCAGGATGCGCTCGGCCTCGGCGCGGGCCTCCGGCCGCAGAGCCTCCCGGTTGAACTCGGCCACCCAGGGAAGCAGCACGCCGTTGGCGCGGCCGTGCGGGACGCGCAGGCGCGTCGCGGAGGAGAGCGCGTGCACGAGGCCGAGGCCGGAGCTTCCGCAGGCGAGGTTCGCCATCGCGCTGGCTTCCAGCAGCAGCTGCAGGTCGTCGTCGCTGCGCGTCTCCAGCACGCGCGGCAGCACCTGCCGCACGTGGTCGGCCGCAGCGAGTGCGAGGGCGTCCGTGAAGATGCTCGCGCCGCGCACCGAAAGCGCCTCGACCGCATGGCTGAGCGCGTCGAGCGCGGCGTCCACGAGCGGGCCGTCGGGCAGCGTGCGCAGAAGCAGGCCATCGAGGATCGCGACCTGCGGCTCGTAGCCGTGACCGCGGATGACGACGATGCTCTCCTGGTCCGGGTCGTGCAGCACCAGGGCGTTCGAGACCTCGCTCCCCGAGCCGGCCGTCGTCGGGAGCGCGATCGACGGCGCGGGCATTGCTGTCGCCTTGTCCCAGCCGGCGTAGCTCGTGATCGGCGAGTCGTTGCGCAGCAGCAGCGCGACGGCCTTGGCAAGCGCGAGCGCGCTCCCTCCACCGACGCCGACGACCGCGTCGCAGCCTTCTGCCCGCGCGGCGGCCGCCGCCTCCTCGACGTCCGCGACCAGCGGGTCGGGCCGGACGAGCGGTAGCGTCACGACGGCGCTCGTCCCCATCGCCGAGAGCACGTGGTCGAGCAGGCCCGCGCCTGCGACGCCCTCGTCGCAGACGATCGCGATCTTGCTCGCCCGCAGCGACTCGAGCTCGCCGGCGAGGCGGTCGACGGCTCCGAGTCCGGCGACGATGCGCGTGGGCGCCGAGAACGCGCGGACGTCGCTCACGCTGCGCGGCCCTGCGGAAGGTAGAGGGCAGAGGCGCTTCCGCTCAGCACGCGCTCGACGTCGGCCTCCCCGAGGCCGCTGAGCCGCACCTTGAGCTGCTCCACCGCGGGGTGATGGAAGGGCGCGTCCGAGCCGTACATCACGCGGTCGGCGCCGACGCGCTCGACCGCCTCGCGGATCTTCGAATGCATGGGCATGCCCGACGTCTCCAGGTAGACGTTCGGGCGGCGGCACGCGATGTCGATCGACGCGTTGATGTAGACGATGTTTCCGTGCCCCATGTGTCCAAAGACGACCTTGGTCTCCGGAAAGTTCGCGGCCACTTCCTCGATCGACCAGGGCAGCGTGAAGATCGGGTGCCCCGTGTGGAAGAGGACGGGCAGTCCGCGATCGCCTGCGAGCTGCATGAACGGGTGCACCGACGGGTCGTTCGGGTGGTAGGAATCGAGCAGCGGGTGGAACTTGATGCCGCGGAAGCGCGGGTGCTCCAGGAAGGCGCGCGCCTCGTCGTAGGACTCGGGACGGTTGGGGTTGGCCCAGTAGAGCGCCCAGACGCCTGGCAACTCCTCCGCGATCTCGCGCACGAGCTCGTTGTCGGGCGAGAACAGCAGCGCCTGGGAGATCCCCGTCTCCTGCATGAGCGCGCCGAGGCCGTCGCGGTCGAGCGAGACGTTGAACAGCGGGAAATCCCCGACGTGCATGTGCGAGTCGAAGGTCATCCCGTCCTCTCGCGAGCCTTGATCGTGTCCCTCCTGAGGTGCTAGGGTCAACTCCGAACTGTCAACACTTGACACGTCGGTCTTATACCCGCTAGGGGAAGTGATTGCAATGACGCCCGAGGAGGCGGAGCAGCGGCAGGACGTCGCCGGGCGTGCCGGGATCGAGAACCTGACGCTCTGGCAGCGGGTGCACGAGCACCTGCGGCAGGAGATCCTCGACAACCGCCTGCCGCCCGGCAGCGAGCTGAACGAGGTCGCGCTCTCGCAGTCTCTCGGCGTCTCGCGGGGGCCGGTGCGGGAGGCGATCGGCCGCCTCGCGTCGGAAGGCCTGGTCACGGTTCGCCCGCGGCGCGGCGCCATCGTCACCGCGCTCTCGGCGCAGGAGTTCCTCGCGGCCTACCAGTTGCGCGAGGCGCTGGAGACGCTCGCCATCCGGCTCGCCGTGCCCCGGCTCGGCCCGGACGAGCTGGCGCGCCTGCAGGCGCTCGTCGACGAGATGGTCGTGCTGGCCGACGGCTCGGACGTCGACGCGTTCTTCCGCGCGAACGCGGCCTTCCACGCGACCTTCGTGGAGGCCTCGGGCAATGCGATGCTGCAGGAGACGATGACCAGGCTGATGGCCCAGATGGGCCGCTACCAGATGCGCTCGGTCGCGCTGCGCGGCTCGCTGCGGCGCTCCACGGTCGAGCACAAGGCGATCCTGCGCGCGGTGCGCGCCGGCGACGTCGAGAAGGCCGTCCGGCTCCTGGGCGAGCACATCCGCATTCCGCAGCGCCGCCTCGAGGCCGCGCCCGACGAGGAGGTCTTCGTCCGCAATGCCAGCTGATGCGCGGCCACGCGGGCTCGAGTTCGGGGTCAACCTGAACAACCGCGAGCCCCTGATCGCCCCCGACTACGACCTCAAGATGCTGCTCGACCTCTCGACGGTCGTCGAGGAGCACGGGTTCGACTCCGTGTGGGTCGGCGACAGCCTCTTCTCGAAGCCACGCTGGGAGCCGATCTCGCTGCTCTCGGCGATCTCGCAGCGCACCTCGCGCGTGAAGCTCGGCACCGCCTGCATGGTGTCGTCGACGCGCAACCCGCTCTATCTCGCGCTCGAGTGGGCGACGCTCGATGCGATCTCCGGCGGCCGCACGATCCTCGGCACCGGCATGGGCAATCCGGAGGAGGGCGTCCGCCGGGAGTTCGCGGCGCTGGGGCTCGACTACAAGAAGCGCGCGGCGATCTTCGACGAGGGGCTGGAGGCGATCCGCCAGCTCTGGACGAAGGGCAGCGTCACGCTCCACGGCGAGCACTTCACCTACGACGACGTGTCGTTCTACTCGGGCACCGAGCTCGGGCCGCTGATGCCGGTGCAGGCGCCGCCGCCGATCTGGGTCGTCTCCAATCCGCGCCTCAAGGGCGATGCGCCGCCGGACGTCATGGAGCGTCGCCTGCGCGCCGCCTGTCGCCGCATCGTGACCTGGGGCGACGGCTGGATGACGTGCTGCCGCGCACAGCACCCCGAGGAGCTCGTCGAGCAGCTCGCGCTCATCCGCGCCCACGCCGACGAGGTCGGCGCCGACTTCGATCGCCTCGTGATCTCCTACCAGGTGACCATGAACATCGGCGAGTCGGAGGAGGCTGCGCGCGCCGGCTTCGACAGCTACATCTCGCAGTACTACCCTGAGCTCTCCAAGGCGATGGATCTCTCGAACTGGGGGCCGGTCGGCACGCCCGATCAGATCGCGACCTGGTTGCGCACGTTCGCCGAGGCCGGCGTGGATCACTTCATCTGCCGGTTCGGCGCGATCGACCAGTTCGGGCAGGTCGAGCGGTTCGCGAAGGAAGTGCTGCCTCAGTTCACACACGAGCGAGTGGGGTGACCCGAATGCCGACCGACAAGCTGCGGGAGGACGCGACCCTTGTCGTCGACGTCTGCATGTCCGTCGAGGAGGACGACGTCGTCACGATCATCTGCGACGACGAGCACCGCGAGCAGGCCGAGGCGGTGGCCGAGGTCTGCCTCGAGCGTGGCGCCTGGCCCGTCGTCATGAACAACGAGACGCAGGTGCGGCGCGGTCGCGCCGACGTGCGCTTCCCCATGGCGCCGCCACGCAACCTGCACCAGGCGATGGTGGCCTCCGACGAGGTCATCATCATCACCAACCTCGAGTGGGCCAACCGCTTCGCGCACGTCTCGGCGGTCAAGGAGACGTGTGCCGCGAACGGCAAGATCTGCTCGGTCGAGGACGGTATGGGGACGACCTGGGATCTCACCGTCGAGGACATCCACGTTGCCACGCAGCGGGCACGCGACGCGATGGCGGTGCTCGAGGGGAAGAAGCGCGTGCGCGTTACGACGGAGCTCGGCACCGACTTCGAGGTCTCGATCGAGGGCCGGCCTTCGCTCGAGGTGACTCCCATCAAGAAGCGCGGTCAGATGATGGGCCCCGTGCCGCTCTGGGCCGAGGTCGCGTACGCCGCCGTCGAGGACTTCACGCACGGCTCCGCGGTCGTCGACGGCGTGATGCTCGGAATCGGCCTGACGGGCCAGGTCAAGGAGCCGATCACCTGGCAGATGGAGGGCGGCAAGGTCGTCTCCATCGAGGGCGGCGCCGAGGCGACGAAGCTGAAGGCTGCGATCGACGGCGTCGAGAACGCCACGGTGCTCGGCGAGTTCGCCTTCGGGACGAGCACCAAGGCGCCCTACGGCACACCTTCGGAGAAGGGCCGCGTCGGCACGGTGCACCTCGCGCTGGGCGACAATCACAACGCCTATCCCGGCGGGCAGAACGTCTGCTCCCTGCATCTCGACGGCGTCTTCCTGAAGGCGACGATGCAGATCGTCGACGACGGCACCTACATCCTGAAGGACGGCGAATGGGCGATCTAGCGCAGGTCGTCGCCCTCGGCGAGGTCGATCCGATCGAGCTCCCGAACGGCAGCTGGAGCCGCATGCTCGTGACCGAGGCCAACGTCGGCGGCAATCGCGGCTCGCTCGGCTATTCCGTCTTCACGCCCGGTACGACGCTCGCGCCGGTCTGCCACGAGACCGAGGAGTTCGCCTACGTCGTCTCCGGGCGGGGCGAGCTGCTGCTCGACGACGAGGTGCTGCCGTTCCGCCAGGGCGACGCGCTCTACATCCCGGGCGGGCTCTGGCACGCCGTCTCGAACACGGGCGACGAGGACGCCGTCATGGTCTTCGGCTTCCCGCACCCGGACTATCCGCCGACCGAGCGCCGCGGCTGACGATGAGCGAGCAGTCGCTGCGCGAGCAGGTCGCATGGGCGTCGCGCATCCTCGCGACCGAGGGCTACGCAGATCTCACGCTCGGGCATGTCAGCGCGCGCACCGACGACGGCCGCGTCTACATCAAGCGCAAGGGCGTCGCGCTGGACGAGGTGGAGCCCGACGACATCGTGGAGTTCGCCGTCGACGACGCCGAGAGCGTGTTCGTTCCCGACATGCACCTCGAAGCCGTGCTGCACCAGGCCGTGTACCAGGCACGGCCCGACGTCGGCGCGGTCGTACACGGGCATCCGCCCTTCGCGACCGCCCTGGGGGCGACCGACGCGTCGCTCGAGTTGCTCACGCACGACGCGGTGCTGTTCGCCGACGGCGTTCCGGTCTTCGAGGGCTCGCCCGAGCTGATCCTCGACAGCGATCAGGGACGGGCCGTGGCAGCGGCGCTCGGCCCGCACCGGGCCGTGCTGCTGTGCAACCACGGGGTGCTCGTGACCGGCAAGGACGTGCTCTGGGCGACGCTCTGTGCGGTGACCCTCGAGCGCGCGGCGAAGTTGCAGTCGATCGCGTCCACCTTCGGCACGCTGCGCCCGATCCCCGCCGAGGCCGCGCTCGCCATGCACGCCGACAAGTACCGCGACGCGTTCGTCCAGGAGTACTGGGACGCCTGGCTGCGCAAGCTCGGTCGCCTCGGCGCGGACGCGCGGATGCAGGCGTGAATCTCGAGCTGCGTGTCAACGGCGAGACGGTCGTGCGCGACGTGCCGGCCGAGGAGCTGCTGCTCGATTTCCTGCGCAACCGGCTCGACCTGACGGGCGCGAAGCGCTCCTGCGACGTCCAGGTCTGCGGCGCCTGCACCGTGCTGCTCGACGGGCAGCCCGTGAGCGCCTGCTGCACGCTCGCGGTGCAGGCCGAGGGCCGGGACGTACTGACGATCGAGGGGCTCGCCGAGCAGCCCGAGTTCGTGCTGCTCGAGGACGCGTTCATGCGCCACGCGGCGCTGCAATGCGGCTTCTGCACCGGCGGGATGCTGCTGACCGTGTCGTCGCTGCTCGCGGCGGGCGACCTCACGAGCGCGGACGCCGTGCGCAGCTCGCTGGCCGGCAACCTGTGCCGCTGCACGGGCTACAAGGGCATCGTCGAAGCCGTCTGCGAACTTGCCGGGGTGCCCTCCGCGTGAGCGTCGAGAGCCCGACCCGGATCGCCGCGCCGCAGGTCGGCCGGTCGATGCAGCGGCTCGACGGGCGCGAGAAGTTGCGCGGCGAGGCCGAGTTCGTGGGCGACATGATCGTGCCGCGGATGCTCTACGGCAAGGTGCTGCGCAGCCCCGTGCCGCACGCCCGCATCGTCTCGATCGACGCCTCGCGCGCCGAGGCCATGCCGGGCGTGGCCTGCGTGCTGACGGGCAGCGACCTCGGAGACATCGATCCCTACTGGGGCCACGCGATCAGGGACCGCCCGATCGTCGCGATCGACCGGGTGCGCTTCCACGGGGAGCCCGTCGCCGCCGTCGCCGCCGACGACGAGGCCACGGCCGAGCGCGCCCTGCTCGCCATCGACGTCACCTACGAGGAGCTCCCGGTCGCGGGCACGGTCGACGAGGCGATTGCGCCCGACGCGCCGCTCGTCAACGACGGTCCCCTGCGGCCCGGGCTCTTCCACGGCCTGGGTGAGCTTCCGCCGCGCGACGGCAACGTCTGTTACCGCTACCGGATCGAGCGAGGCGAGGTCGAGGCCGCCTTCGCGCACGCCGACATCGTGGTCGAGGGCGAGTACGAGTTCCCGGCGATCTACCAGTACGCGATGGAGACGCACACCGTGATCGCCCAGGTCGAGCGGGACGAGATCACGCTCTGGGCGACCTGCCAGCACCCGTTCCTCGTGCGCGCCGAGATCGCGGCGCTGTTCGAGCGGCCGCTCTCCTCGGTGCGGGTGATCGTCCCGTACCTCGGCGGCGGCTTCGGGTCGAAGTCGTATACGAAGATGGAGCCGATCGCCGTCGCGCTGGCCCGCAAGGCGCGGCGCCCCGTGCGCATCCAGAACGCGACGGGCGAGTCGATGGTCACCTCGAGGCGGCATGGCATGAAGGCGCGTGTGCGCACGGCGGCCACGAGCGACGGCCGCCTGCTCGGCCGCGACGTCGAGTGCTGGTTCGACACCGGTGCCTACGCGGACAACGGGCCTCGCGTCACGGCGACCGGGGGCGATGCCGCACCCGGCCCGTACCGCTGGGCCTCCTTCCGCGTCGACGCGCGCTGCGTCTATACGAACACGGCGCCCTCCGGCAGCTACCGCGCGTTCGGCGCGACGCACCTGCAGTGGATCGGCGAGAGCCAGGTCGACGAAATCGCGCGCCGCTGCGGCATCGACCCGCTCGAGCTGCGCCGCCAGAACCTCTGCCTGCCCGGCGAGGAGATCCGGCAGGGCGGCAAGCCGCTCGACGCCGATCTCATAGGCGATGTCGAGCAGGCCGCCGCGGCGGTCGGCTGGGCCGAGCCGAAGGCGCCGCTGGTCGGGCGGGGCGTCTCGGTCGGTCTGCTGGCCGCAGGCGCCCACCCGGTCTCGACGGCGATCGTGCGCATGGAGGCCGACGGCCGCGTCTCGGTGCTGACCGGCACGACCGAGATGGGCCAGGGCCCGCGCACGGTGTTCGCGCAGATTGCCGCGGAGGTGCTCGGGATCGAGGCCGAGACGGTCGTTGTCCGGGGCACGGACTCGCGCTTCACGCCGTATGACCGCTCGACCGGCGCGAGCCGCTCGACGACGCTTGCCGGTCTCGCCGTCATGCGCGCCGCCGAGGAGGTCCGCGCGCAGCTCGAGGAGATCGCAGGCGAGTCCGAGCTCGACCCCGCGACCTACCCGGCCCTGATCGAGCGCCGCTTCGGCCTGGCAGGCGGCGAGCTGATCGGCCACGGCGACGTGCACCCCGAGGGCAGCGGCTCCTACGCGGAGGGCCCGGTCTTCTGGGAGGTGTGCGTGGCGGCCGCCGAGATCTCCGTCGAGCCCGAGACCGGCCTCATCTCGGTGCTGCGCACCGCGACGGTGGCCGACGTGGGCCGCGCCATCAACCCGCAGCTCGTTGAGCGCCAGGACGAGGGCGCGACGATGCAGGGCATCGGTAACGCGCTGTACGAGGAGATGATCTTCGAGGACGGCTTCCTCATGAACGACACGATGCTCGACTACCGCGTGCCGACGTTCGAGGACATGCCGGGGGCGATGACATCGATCGTCGTACAGAACGGCGACGGTCCCGGCCCGTTCGGCGCGAAGGGCTGTGGCGAGGGAGCACTCGCCGCGGTGCCGGCGGCAATCGTGAATGCGCTCGCAGATGCGGGCGTACCGATGACGACGCTTCCGCTGACGCCCGAGCGCGTCTGGCGGCGGATCCAAGAACTCATTCAGGAGGGCACATGGCAGACGTGAAGCGAGCAGCCGTGATCGGCACGGGCACGATGGGACCGGGCATGGGAGCAGTACTCGCCCGGGCCGGCATCGACGTGGCCGTCTACGACGTGAGCGCCGAGGCGCTGGAACGCGCACAGGGCGGCTTCGAGCTCGCCGACGGCGTGCTCGACCGGCTCGAGACGCCGCGCGTCGAGGGCGGCGGCATCCGCTACGAGAGCGACTTGGCCGCTGCGCTGGCCGGAGCGGAGTTCGTGGCCGAGGCGATTCCCGAGCGCCTCGAGCTCAAGCAGGAGCTGTTCCCGCAACTCGAGCAGCTCGCGGCGCCGGGCGCCATCCTCTCCTCGAACACCTCGGGCATCCCGATCACGAAGATCGCCGAGGTCTGCTCCGATCCCTCGCGCGTCGTGGGGCTGCACTGGTCGAACCCGCCGCACCTGATCCCGATGATCGAGGTCATCCCCGGCGACAAGACGAGCCAGGAGACGGTCGACGCGTCGGTCGCGCTGGTCAATCGGATCGGCTACGAGGCCGTGATCGAGCGCGAAGTTCCCGGCTTCGTCGAGAACCGCATCCTCTACGCGATCATGCGCGAGGCCGTCGATCTCGTCGACCGCGGCATCATCGACGCCGACGGCATGGACCGCTGCGTGCGCTGGGGCATCGGCTACAAGCTCGCCGTGATCGGCCCGATGGAGCTGCTCGACATGGCCGGCCTCGACATCTATACGAATGTCGGCTCGTACCTCAACAAGGACCTCTGCAACGGCTCCGAGGTCTCCAAGACGATCACCGACCGCGTCGATCGCAACGAGCTCGGCATCAAGTCGGGCAAGGGCCTCTACGACTACACGCCCGAGCGAATCGCGGAGCTGCGCGCCGAGCGCGCGCGCAAGCTCGTCGCCGTGCGCAAGGCGCTCGAGTCATGAAGGTCTGGCTGCTCGACAACGGCTCCATCGTGATCGAGCACACGCAGCTGCTCTGGAACGTCCCGGGCCCGCAGGTGCGCATCCCCGTCTACAGCGTGCTGGTCGAGCACGACGACGGGCTCTTCCTGTTCGACACGGGCATCGACCTCGATCACATGAACCGCGTGCTGCCCTTCGAGCTGCCGGAGCAGACGCCCGGGCAGACGATCCCCGCGCAGCTCGAGGCCTGCGGGTTCTCGGTCGGGGACGTGACGACGCTCGTCAACTCGCATCTCCACATCGACCACGTGGGCGGAAACAAGCTGTTCCCCGGCACCCGCACCGTGATCCACGAGAAGGAGGTCGCGCAGGCCCGCGACCACGAGCCCTTCGAGTTCTTCGGCTACTCGGACAAGTCGTGGGATTACGAGGGCCTCAACCTGGAGACCGTCAGCGGCGACATCGAGCTGGCCAAGGGGATCTTCCTCTACGAGACGCCGGGCCACACGGTCGGTCACTACTCGCTCCTGCTGAAGCCGGATGGCGGAAGCGCCAGGCCCTTGCTGTTCGCGGTCGACGTCGCCTATACCGCCGCCGCCATGGAGAAGGGCATCCAGCCCGGCTTCCACAACAACCCGCACGACGGCGTCCTCGCGATCCGCCGCGTCAAGGAGCTCGCCGCCGAGCACGGTGCGGAGGTCTTCCTCTCGCACGACATGGACGCCTGGCACACCTACCGGCACGCCCCCGAGTTCTACGAGATCTGAGTGCTCTATCCCGGAAATCTGTTGCCGCGATTGCACCGTCTGGACGCCCTGGGAAAGACCCGGCGTCTTGCAAATGCTGAACCCGCATGAGCGGCGACGCCGGGTCGCCCCCAGAACGCCCAGCCAGCACACTCACGACCAACTGACCTCCGAGACAGAACACTGAGGCCCCCGAGATGAAGCTGCAGGACCGAGTCGCGATCGTCACCGGATCCGCCCAGGGGATCGGCCGGGCGATCGCCCAGAAGCTCTCCGACGAGGGCGCGAAGGTCGTCCTCGCCGATATCAACGGCCCGGGCGTGGAGGCGGCCGCCGCGGAGCTGCCGGGCGCCGTCGGGCTCACGGTCGACGTGTCGGATGCCGCCGACGTGCAGCGCATGGTCGACGAGACGCTCAGCCGCCACGGCAAGGTCGACGTGCTCGTCAACGTGGCCGCGATCGTGCCGTTCACGGCCTGGGACGACATCACGTTCGAGGAGTGGCGGCGGATCATGTCGGTCAACCTCGACGGCGTGTTCCTGACGATCAAGGCCGTGGAGAAGCCGATGCGCGAGGCCGGATACGGCCGCATCGTCAACATCGCGTCCAATGTCATCCTGGCCGGCACGCCCAACCTCGCGCACTACGTGGCGTCGAAGGGAGGCGTGTGGTCCTTCACGCGCGCGGCTGCCCGCGAGCTCGGCAAGTACGGCATCACCGTCAACTCGGTGGCGCCCGGCCTGACCGCGTCCGAGGGCGTCCTCGCGAGCCCGCACGCCGACGCCTTCGACTTCGTGCAGATGCTGCAGGCGATCCCGCGGCGCGGCATGCCCGCCGACATCGCCCCGGCCGTGGCCTTCCTGGCCTCGGAGGAGGGCGGCTGGGTGACGGGCCAGATGATCGTGGCCGACGGCGGGCACACCCACAGCTGATGGCGGGCTTCCCGGTCACACGCGCGGGCGCGATCCTCGCGGTCTCGGACTTCCAGGCGTCGCTCGCGTTCTACCGCGATCGGCTGGGCCTCGAGGTCGAGGCGGTCTACGACGATCCGCCCTACGCGACGCTCACGTGCGCGGGCGCGCGCATCTCGCTGGCCGAGCAGGGCCATGCGGCCGATGACCGGCCCGGTGTCGCAATGGCGGCGCCTGCCGACCCGGCGCAGGCGGCCGTCGTACTCGTGATCGAGGTTCCCGACGCGCTCGCCGTGCACGCCGTGCTCCAGGCCGAGGACGTGGCGATGCTGGCGGAGCCGTTCAGTCCGCCCTGGGGCGGCTGCCGCTTCTTCTGCGTCGACCCCGACGGCTATCTGGTCGAGATCGAGCAGCCCGCATGAGGGCCGTCGTCCTCCGCGCCCCGGGCGACGTCGGTGTCGACACGGTGCCGGACCCGGCGATCCTCGACCCCGGCGACGCGATCGTGCAGGTCTCGCTGACGGCGATCTGCGGCGCCGACCTGTTCCCGTTCCACGGCTTCACGCCGGGCTTCGAGAACGGCACGATCCTGGGCCACGAGTTCGCAGGCACCGTCGTCGAGACGGGCGCCGACGTCCGCCGCGTGCAGACCGGCCAGCGCGTCGTGTGCACGAGCATGATCTCGGACGGCACCTGCGCCCACTGTCGTGCGGGTCGGGTCTCGCAGTGTCAGGGGCGGGCGCTGTTCGGCTACTCCGGCGTCTACCCGCGGCTCGACGGCGGGCAGGCCGAGCTCGTTCGCGTGCCTGCCGCCGATCGCTGCCTGTTTGCGCTCGACGACGCGATCACCGACGAGGCCGCGATCTTCTGCGCCGACATCCTCCCGACCGGCTACGCCTCGGTCGTGCGCGGCGGCGTCGGCGTGGGCGACACGGTCGTCGTGCTCGGCTGCGGTCCGGTCGGGCTGATGGCGGTGCTCTGCGCGGCCGGCATCGCCGGGCGCGTGATCGCGGTCGACGGCATCGAGGAGCGACGAGAGCTGGCCGAGCGGCTGGGAGCCGAATCCGTCGATCCGGGCGCAGCCGAGGAGACCGTGCTCGAGGCGACCGACGGGCTCGGAGCCGACGTCGTGATCGAGGCGGCCGGGGTTCCCGCCGCGCTCGATGCGAGTCTCAGCCTCTGCCGCGGTCGCGGCACGATCTCGGTGGTGGGCGCGCACTTCGAGCCCGACTACCCGCTCAACAACGCGCAGATGTTCGAGAAGGAGCTGACGCTGCGCTTCACGATCGGCGACCCGGCCCACGATCGCGAGCGCCTGCTCGGCCTGGTCGCGTCGGGCCGGCTCGACCCGACGCCGGTGGTCACCCGCAGGCTCGCCCTCGCAGACGCTGCGGAGGGCTATCGCGTGTTCGACGCGCGCGAGACGACGAAGGTCGTGCTGCGCCCGTGATCGCCGCTCCACCGCCTCCGCCGCCGCTCCCGCTCGTGCGACTGGCTCTCGTGCGCAAGCTCCAGGGGGAGTACCTGTCGGTCAGGTGGGTGCACTGCTATCGCGATCCGAAGACGTACAAGACGCTCCGCGTCACGCGCTGCAAGGTCAACTTCGGCGACCCCCACATCGTCCAGTACTGCGTCGTGATCATCGGCGGCCGCGTGGTCACCGACCACGAGCGCCGCGCGATCCGTTGCGGGCAGCACCCCGACCCGCAGCTCGCGGACACGACCGCCTAGAACCACCGCGAGGGGTACCCGTCGGGTATGTCCCACTCGGGGCAGACCCCGACCGAGCGCGTACTAGGGTGAGAATCGTGGCACGCGCGGCGTATCGAGGCAGGTGGATCGTGGCCCTCGGTACCGTGGCCGCGCTCCTGCTGGCGGACCCCGTGACCGCGCCGGCGCGGGTCACCGTCGACCAGACGATGCACGCCGCCGGCGCAGTCCGCAGTTCGCTGACGGCCATCTCGAGGTCGGGGCACCTGACGGCCGGCGAGAAGTACACCTACCGCCGCTCGCTGCGCCAGGCGATGCGGGTGTTGCGGGCGCTCGACGTGCCCAGCAAGGCGCGCCGGCGCGACGAGCTCGGGTCCCAGATCGTGACGCTGGCGACCATCGCGGCGCGGGGCAAGCTGACGCCGGGACGAATGCAGCCGCTCTTCCGGCAACTCGACGCGAACCGGATCTGGTTCGCGCGCTCGGGGCCGCCGAGGCCCGCCGCGCGGGTGACCGTCGCCGGCGACCCGCTCGTCTACGCGTACTACCCCGGCCACGGCCTGCAGTTCCAGCCGCTCTTCAACTGGACCAGGGTCAACGGCTACTGGTTCGCCAAGGACTACGCGGGGATGCAGAAGCTGATCGACCGGCTCGCCCCGCTCGCCGTGCGGCAGCCGGGCGGCTGGGTCTCGTGGGAGTACGCCTTCGACTACCCCGGATCTCGCGCTCCGTGGCTCAGCGGCATGGCGCAGGGCGTCGCGATCCAGGCGCTCGCCCGCGCCTGGCAGGTCACGCACGATCCCGAGGATCTCGCGCTCGCACAGCGGGCCCTGCCGGGCCTCGGCCGCTCGCTCGCCGCGGGCGGGCTCCTGGGCAGCGCAGCGAGCGGCCGCTGGTGGCCGCTGTATGCCGAGCATCCGTCGCTGCGCGTCCTCAATGGCGACCTGCAGACGGTCATCTCCCTGTTCGACTACGCCGCGATCACCGGAGACGCGAAGGCGCTGGCCTGGGCGCAGGACGGGGCACGCGCGGCGGCGGCGCTGCTCCCGAGATACGACACCGGCGCGTGGTCGCTGTATCAGGGATCGCGCGAGGCTCCCCTCAGCTACCACGATCTCATGACGCTGCAGCTGCAGCAGCTCGCGCTCAAGACCGGTGACCCCGTGTTCCGCACGTATGCCGACCGCTTTGCGCTGTATCGCATCACGGCCCCGGTGATCTCCGTCAGGCCGCGCCCGCCCGTCCGCGTCTATCCGACGGTGGCGGACAGCCCACACCGGGCCTTTCACGTGCCCGCCCGCATCGACAAGTCCTCCAGCGTCTCGCTCGTCGTCACCGACGCGGTTGGCTCGGTCGTGACGGCTGCTCGGCTCGGCAAGACCGATCGCGGCTGGCTGACGGCGCGCTGGAACGGGTTCGACGGCCTTCGACCAGCCGATCCAGGGGACTACCAGGTCTGGCTGCGCGCCACCGATATCGCCGGCAACCTCTCGCCGCGCACGCTCGTCGGCGACGTGCAGATCGAGCGCGACACCGAGCCGCCGGTCGTGCGCATGCTCCGCCTCGAGCGCTGGGACGGAACGCTCCAGGTTCACTGGCAGGTCAGCGACAACGCGGCCGGGCATCTGACGATCGCGATCTCGACCCCCGGTCACAGCGTGACGCTGCGCCATGTTCCGCTGAACGGACGGCGCACGCTCCCGCTGCCTCCCGCGGCGGCTGGGCTCACCGGCGCGATCACGATCACCGACGAGAGCGGCAATCGCGCCTGGCGGACCCGCCGCGCCTTCTGACAGCGCCGCCCGCCGATCCCTCGCTACGCTCGCGCGGCAGGTCCGGCACGAGCGACGAGAGGACGGGGAGCATGGCGAGCGAGGGACACATCGACGTTCCCGGCGGGAGCGTCTGGTACAGGAGCGTCGGCGATGGCCCAGGCCTCCCGCTGCTGGTCGTGCACGGCGGCCCTGGCTTTTGCCACGACTACCTCACGGCGCTCGACGACCTGGCCGATCGCCGGCAGGTGATCTACTGGGATCAGCTCGGATGCGGGCGCTCCGAGCGCGTCGAGGACGAGTCGCTCTGGACGCTCGAGCGCTCCGTTCAGGAGGTCGACGCGGTCCGCAGCGCGCTCGGCCTCGAGCGTCACCACATGTTCGGCAACTCCTGGGGCGGCATGCTGAGCATGCAGTACGCGATCGACCGGCGCCCGCCGCTCGCGAGCCTGACGATCTCCAACGCCCCGGCCAACATGCCGCGCTTCATCGAGGAGACCCTGGCGCTCAAGGCGCAGCTGCCGGAAGACGTGCAGCGCACGATCGACTGGCACGAGGAGCGCGAGTTCTATGCGTGCCCGGAGTATCAGGGCGCAATGGCGGTCTGGTTCCAGACCTACATCTGCCGCATGCAGCCGTGGCCCGAGGGCCTCGAGCGGTCGTTCGCCGGCATCGGCGTGAGCCAGTACATGACGATGGTCGGGCCGAGCGACTTCCACGTCACCGGAAACCTGATCGAGTGGGACGTGCTCGGCCGCCTCTCGGAGGTCGAGATCCCGACGCTCTTCCTGGCAGGCCGCTACGACGAGATCGTGCCCGACCACGTGCGGGCCGAGCACGAGCAGGTCGCCGGGTCGGAGTTCATCCTCTTCGAGGACAGCGCGCACCTGCCGTTCGAGGAGGAGCGCGAGAAGTGCATGGCCGCGCTCAACGACTTCTTCGAGCGCAGCGAGGCGCGCCCTTGAAGACCCGATTCGGGGGACTATCGCGGATCCCGTGACGGCCCTACATTGGCGCCCCGTGCCGCGGCGCCCATTCACGCTCGTCCGTCTCGCCGCCCTGGTCGCGGGCTGTGCCTTCGGCCTGCTCCTGGTGGCACCGGCCGGCTTCTCGCAGGTCCAGCCCGTCCCGGTGGTCGAGCCGGAGCCGAGCACGCTTCTCGCGACTCCGGTCGGGCTGTCGGCCGGGCCTCCCCGCCTGCGCCAGCCGCCCCGGCTCCAGCCGGCTCCGGCGGCAGTCGACGTGCGCATCCACCGCCTGCGGCTGATCCCGCCGACGCTCGCGCTGACGCCGTACGAGGCGATGCCCATTGCGAGCGACGCCGCACCGGTGCTGGACAGGCCCGATCCCGAGAGCGGTCGCCGCATGGGCGCGCCGCACCTCCTGACGGCAGGCGCCCTGCCCGACGGATTCCGCTACCACTACGACGACGGCTACACGGGCTGGCCCGTCGCGCCGTTGCATGCTCCGCACGCGCTGCACGGGGCGTTCAACGATCCGCGCGAGGGCGGCTACCACTTCGGCGTCGACATCGCCGTGGACGACTCGAAGCCCGCCCTGCTCGCGCCGCCCGGCCTGTCCCATCGCATCTTCGCCGTCGAGAGCGGTGAGGTGCATTTCAGCCGGCCGGGACAGAAGGCGCTCAACTGCAACGACCGCCGCTTCGAGATCGGCCACTTCGCGTACTGGCACGCTTCGCCCGCGCTCGCCGAGGGCACGCACGTCCGCGCCGGCCAGATGATCGGCTGGACGTGCCTCGGCGAGTGGCACGTGCACCTCTCGGAGTGGGCGCTCGTGAACGGTCAGCGCACGTGGGTCAACCCCCTGCACGCAGGCGGCAAGCTGCGGCCCAACGCCGACCACGCGGCGCCCGTGATCCGGGCCGTCTACGCATACGGCCCGCCCGCCCAGCGGTGGTGGCCGCAGACGAGCGGCGAGCTCGCCGGGACGGACGGAGCGCTGAGCCAGCTCTTCGGCGACCTGCACGGCGCGGTCGACCTGCGCGCGTGGATCGACGACTCCCAGGGGGACGTCGGCCTCTACCGCGACCGCGCCGAGCTCGCGGCCGACATCACCCCGTATCGCATCTGGGTGCAGGTCCGGCGTGTCTCGGACGGAGCGATCGTCTGGCAGCGGAATGCCTGGCAGTCGGATCTGCTGCTCGCGGGTCGCGAGCGGCTCTATGCCCACTTCGCAGCACGTTCCCGACCGCCGCTCTCCAACGACGTCTGCGCATCCCCCGGGGCCTGCAACGGACGCTTCTTCTACCACCTGCTCGTCTCGGACGACCGCTACCTCTGGGACACGCGGCTCGTGCGCAACGGCGACTACGTGCTGACGGTGCGCGCCTTCGACATCAGCGGCAACGCGGGCGAGCGCGAGGTGCCGATGACGGTGAGCAACTGAGCTTCAGCGGGGCGCGTCCGCGAGACCGGCGTGGGCGATCGCCTGGCGTGCCAGCCTGTCGTCGTCGGCACCCGCGAGGCCGCTGACGCCGACGGCGCCGACGCGGCGGCCGCCCTCGAAGGCGGCGACGCCGCCCAGGAAGAACGTGAAGAACGGGTCGAAGCTCACGCGTTCGACCGGCTCGTCCTGGACCTTCTCGGCGAGGTCGCGGGTCGAGAGCGCATCGCTGCGCGCTGCTGTGTAGGCCTTCCGCTGGGCGTTCAGCCGGGTGTCGGGCGCTGCCCCGTCCATGGTCACGGCCGCGACCACCTCGCCGTGCCCGTCCGCGACGAAGACCGAGACCGGCCCCTCGGCCTCGCCGATCACGGCCTGCACGATCGCAAGCGCCTGGTCGTGCTTCATCTGACCCCTCCGAGCGGTTGGCTGTCCACTGCTGGCCGGATCATGGCCGCTTGAACAGCCCACCGTCGCGTCCTGCTGCACCGGCGTGCTCCCTTCGGTCGCGGCGTTCCGCCGGTAGGCGCGGTGTATCGTTGGCGCGCTCGATCCCGGCTCCGACCGCTCACTGGAGTGTGTTCCATGGCTCGCACGCACACGTTCCCGGCAGACTCCGTGCACCACACGTGGGATGCGGGCAACGCTCCCGTGATGACGATCGAGAGCGGAGACACCGTCGTCCTCACGACGCGTGACGTGAGTGACGGCCAGCTGTCGCCGGCGGCGGATGCGAGCATCTTCGCCGAGCTGGATTGGGATCGCTCGTATCCGCTCGCCGGCCCGATCGCCATCGACGGCGCGGAGCCGGGAGACACGCTGGCGATCGAGGTCGTGGACCTGCAGACCAAGGGCTGGGGCTGGACGGCGATCATTCCGGGCCTCGGCCTCCTGACGGAGGACTTCCCCGATGCGTACCTGCGCATCTTCGACCTCACCACGGGCGACACCACCTACCTGCGCGACGACATCGGCATTCCCGTCGAGCCGTTCCTCGGCACGATGGGCGTGTGCCCGGCCGGCGCGGAGATGCAGGCGGTCATGCCGCCCGGCCTGTTCGGCGGCAACCTCGACACCCGCCAGTTGACCGTCGGCTCGACGCTCTATCTGCCGGTGCAGGTGGCCGGGGCGTTGTTCAGCTGCGGCGACGCGCACGCGGCTCAGGGCGATGGCGAGGTCTGCGTGACCGGCATCGAGGCGCCGATGGACGTCGTG
>Ga0207683_10000160_pt1 | contig 56965 bp, 53 predicted proteins | sample KBSM73metaG_FD_184333 | JGI IMG/M metagenome (GOLD analysis project Ga0207683, IMG submission 184333) | Miscanthus rhizosphere microbial communities from Kellogg Biological Station, Michigan, USA - KBS M7-3 metaG (SPAdes) (version 2) | ecosystem: Host-associated > Plants > Roots > Rhizosphere >...
AGCGACCGCATCGCGATCATGTACGCCGGCGAGATCGTCGAGTCCGCGCCGTCCGACGTGCTCTTCCGGCACGCGCGGCACCCGTACACGAATGGGCTGATGAGCTCGTTCCCGCCGCTCTCGGGCCCGATCGTGCCGCTCACGGGCATTCCGGGCTCACCGCCCGATCTCGCCAAGCCGCCCTCGGGTTGCCGCTTCCACCCGCGCTGCCCGCAGTGCACCGGCATCGACAGCAGCTTGCACCGCCTGCAGATCTCCGAGCGGCCGGTCCTGCGCGAGATCGACGCCGGGCACCAGGTCGCCTGTCACTGGGTGGAGGGGCCATGAGCACGCTCGAGGTGCATCGGCTCGGCAAGCGGTTCCCCGTGCGCGGCGCCGGCTTGAAGCGCGAGATGCTGGATGCGGTGGCGGACGTGTCGTTCACGCTCAGCCCCGGTCGCGTGACCGCGCTCGTGGGCGAGAGCGGCAGTGGCAAGAGCACCGTCGCTCGCCTCCTGGCGCGCCTCTACGCGCCCACGGACGGCACGATCGTGTTCGACGGCCACGATGTCAGCGATCAGCGGCGGCGCAAGACGCTGCTCGACTATCGCTCGCACGTGCAGATGATCTTCCAGGATCCGTTCGCGTCGCTCAATCCGGTCAAGCGCATCGACTACCACATCGCGCGGCCGCTGCAGATCCACGGGATCTGCGCGCGCGGAGCGGTCGACGGGCGCGTGCGCGAGCTGCTCGCGCGCGTCGGTCTCGTGCCGCCGGACGAGATCGCGCAGAAGTACCCGCACCAGCTCTCGGGCGGGCAGCGCCAGCGCGTTGCGATCGCACGCGCGCTCGCCGTCGAGCCGAGCGTGATCCTGGCCGACGAGCCGATCTCGATGCTCGACGTCTCGATCCGCATCGGCATCCTCAATCTCATTCTCCAATTGAAGCGGGAGCTCGGAATTGCCTTCCTCTACATCACGCACGACATTGCGAGCGCCCGCTACGTGGCCGACGAGGTACTCGTGATGTACCGGGGCCGGATCGTGGAGCAGGGGCCGACCGACGCGGTGCTGCTCGACCCGCTGCACGCCTACACCAAGCTGCTGCTCTCGGCCGTCCCGAATCCCGAGAGCGGGTTGCGGCTCGAGCCGCTCGTGCGCGCCCACCTGGCCGACGAGAGCGACCTGGAGCTGGTCGAGGCACGCCCGGGCCATTACGTCAGGCGGCCGGCATGAGCCGCATCGCGCTCATGCTCTACTCCGTGCGCAAGGCCTCGGCCGAGGACTTCGAGGCCACCCTGCGCCAGGTCGCGGCGCTCGGCTTCGAGGGCGTCGAACTGTTCGACCTCCACGGCCACGAGCCGGAGGTCGTCGCCGGCTGGCTGCAGGAGCTCGGGCTCGTCGCCGTGGGCCGCCATGCGCAGCTCGAGACCATCGAGACGCAGCTGGACGAGCTGGCGGCCGAGGCGGAGGCGCTCGGCTGGCGGCGCCTGGTGATCAGCTGGGTCGACCCCGCGAAGCTCGACGATGCAACGCTGGCGCGCATCGGCAAGGCGGCCTCGGCCACCGCAGCGCGCGGTCTCGAGCTCGGCTACCACAACCACGACGCCGAGATCGAGCAGGGCTTCCTCGCGCGGCTCCCGGCGGGAGTCTTCCTGGAGCTGGATGCGGGCTGGGCCTGGTACGCCGGCGCCGATCCGATCGCGTTCCTCGGACGCGGGCCGCTGCTGCACGTGAAGGATTTCCGGGTACGAGGCGAGCCCTCGTTCTGCCCAGTCGGCGACGGCGCGGTCGGCTTCGAGTCGATCGTCCCCGAGGCGGCGCGCGACGGTGTCGAATGGCTGATCGTCGAGCAAGATGAGCCTGTGGGCACCGAGATCGACGACGCGCGCCGCTCGATCGCAGCCGTGATCACGATGCTCGGGGAGGTCGCATGAGAGTCGGAGTCATGGGCTGCGGTGTCATCAGCCGCGCATACGTCGAGAACGCCAGCGCGTTCGATTCCTACGAGATCGTCGCCTGCGCCGATCTCGACCAGGCGCAGGCCGCGGCGCTCGGCAAGGCCAGCGGCCTCGCGGTGGTGAGCGTCGACGAGTTGATCGCCGATCCCGCGATCGACGTCATCCTCAACCTGACGCCGCCGCTCGTGCACGCCGCGGTCACGATGCAGGCGCTCGGCGTCGGCAAGCACGTCTACACCGAGAAGCCCCTGGCCACCGATTCGGCCGAGGCCGCTGCACTGGCCTGCGAGGCCGAGCGCCTCGGGCTGCGCATCGGCTGCGCCCCTGACATCTTCCTCGGCTCGGCCTACCAGGCCGGCCGCAGCGTGATCGACGAGGGCGCGATCGGCGAGCCGCTCTCGGTCAGTGCGGCGATGCTCGTCGGCGGCCAGGAGACCTGGCATCCCAATCCCGACATCTTCTACACCGACGGAGCCGGGCCGCTGTTCGACATGGGCCCGTACTACCTGACCGCGATCGTCGCGCTGCTCGGGCCGATCGAGCGCGTCGCGGGCTTCGCCTCGATGCGGCCGTTCGAGCGCACGATCGAGATCGGGCCGCGGCGCGGCGAGAGCTTCACGTCGACCACGCCGACGCATACGAGCGCGACGATGCAGCTCGGCGGCGGCGCGACGGCCAACCTGATCGCGAGCTTCGAAGCGCGCGACCAGTACATCTGCGATGTGGCGATCTACGGCACGGAGGGCGTTCTCCTGCTGCCCGATCCCAACGCGTTCGGCGGGTCGGTCCGGCTCAAGCGGGGACGGGGTGGCTGGGAGGACGTGCCGTACGCCTCTCGCGGCGCCGCCGACGCCCGCGGCATCGGGCTCCACGACATGGTCGAGGCCATCTCGGCGGGCCAGCCGCACCGTGCCTCGGGCGAGCTCGGGGCCCACATCGTCGACGTCGCGCGGGGCATTCTCCGCTCTGCGGACGAGGGGCGGATCGTGGAGATCTCCTCGAGCGTCGCGCAGCCGGAGCCTTTGCCCGTCACCAGCCAGGCCTGAGGGGCCGGGGGAGCGTGGCCCGCGAGACCGCGGGCCACGCTTCTGCGACGCACCGATACCCGCTCTCAGCGGGCAGTGGCCGCGCCAGGCCCGGGCAGGAGCAGCGTGACCGTCGTGCCCTCGCCCGGCGTGCTCGCGGCCGAGGCCGAGCCGCCGTGGGCGGCGAGGATGTCGGCCACGATCGCGAGGCCGAGGCCGCTGCCTGCGGAGTCGGGACCCCGGACGAAGCGCTCGAAGACGCGCGGGAGGAGCTCCGGTGCGATGCCGGCGCCGTCGTCACGCACGGAGATCTCGGTGCCCTGCGCGGTGCGGTCGACGCCGATCTGGACGATCGAGCCGCCCGAGCGGAGCGCGTTCGCGACGAGGTTCGAGAGCGCCTGGCGCAGACGCGCGTCGTCGCCGCTCACCGTCGAGGCATCAGACTCCACCCGCACGCGGATCGCCGCGCCCGTCTCCCGCGCAGGTTCGGCGAAGTCGTCGGCGACGCCGTTCGCGAGCACGGCCAGATCGATCTGCTGGAGGTTCAGGGGCAACGGACCGGCGTCCGCGGCGGCCACTGTCGCGACATCTCCGACGAGGCGCTCCAGCGCCGCGGCGTGGCCGAGCACCGCGCGCAGATGGTCGTCGTCGCGCGGGTGGATTCCGTCGAGCATCGCCTCCAGCCGCCCGCGCATGATCGCCAGGGGAGTGCGCAACTCGTGCGCGACGTCGGCGAGGAACGACCGTCGCTGCGAGTCGACCGCACTCAGGCGCTCGCTCATCGTGTTGAACGTGCGCGCGAGCGCGCGCACGTCGCGGCCGCCGCGCTCCGGCACGCGCGCCGAATAGTCGCCGCGCTCGATCTGCTCCGCCGCCCCGATCAGCGCGGCGATCGGGGCGAACCTGCGGCGGGTCGTGCGGACGATCAGCACAAGGCAACCGGCGCCGGCGACGAGGATGACGAGCGCGAGAACGCGGATTCCCGACGAGGCCGAGATCGCGCCGAGCGCGACCAGAGCGGCCCACACGCCCGCCGCGGCGATCCCGGCCACGGTCAGCAGGACGAGCGAGAGCATCAGCGCGAAGCGCAGCATGAAGCGGTGCGGCGGACGCCGGGCCTCGGGCGGTGGCCACTCCTCGCCGGCAGGCCACCAGGGCGGGCGCTGCCCTCTGTGCCGGGGGCGCACGACGCTCAGCCGCCTTGCTCGTCGGCCATGCGATAGCCGACTCCGAAAACGGTCTGCAAGCGCCGCGGAGCACGCGGATCGTCCTCGATCTTGCGCCGGAGGTTCTTGACATGCGCGTCGATTGCGCGCTCGTAGGACTCGAAAGCGACGCCCTGGACGGCCGACAGCAACTGCGAGCGCGTGAACACCCGCCCGGGCTGGCGAGCGAGCTCGAGCAGCAGCCGGAACTCGGTCGGAGTGAGCTCGACCCGCCGCCCGTCGACGGTCGCGAGCATGCGCGCGGTGTCGAGCTCGACGTCGCCTGCGCGCACGATCTCGACTGCCGCGTGCGCTCCCTCCGCGCGGCGAAGCACCGCTCGCACGCGCGCGACGAGCTCCTTGGGACTGAACGGCTTGGTGATGTAGTCGTCGGCGCCGAGCTCGAGCCCGACGAGCTTGTCCGACTCCTCCGCGCGGGCGGTGAGCATCACGATCGGCACCGCGGACTCCCGCCGGACGGCCCGCGTGACGTCGAGCCCGTCGACCTTGGGCAGGCCGAGGTCGAGCACGACGAGGTCGGGCCGGTTCGTGCGCAGCGCGTCGAGCGCGGCCTGCCCGTCGCGCGCGGTCAGGACGGCGTAGCCGGAGGCGCGCAGGTAGTCGCTGCAGAGCGCGACGATCTCGGGCTCGTCGTCCACGACGAGGATGGTCTTCACGCGCGCAACCGTACCCGGCGCCGGGCGCGGGCCCTTCACGCCCGCGCCCGCCGGATCAGGGTCCCTAGGCCGGGGTCGCCACGTCGCCGGAGTCGGCCGGGCCGGCAGGGCGGCCGCCGCGGCCACGACAGCCGCGTCCGCGCGGCCCGAGGCCGACGAGACGGGCGATCGCCACGACCGGCAGCATGATCAGGCCCGCGACGAGGATGGCGGGGAGCAGGGCGAGGAACACGAGCCCTCGCAGGACGCGCACGACCACGTTGGGCCGTGCCCCGTCACTGTCATGTCGAGAGTGCATTGCTGTCTCCTTCAGTCGGCTGGGTCGCATCCACCGACCACCCTAGGAAGCCGATGTGAAGGAGTTGTGCGCGCCGGCCGGAGACGGTGTGGAGGAGTCGCTCTCTGAAGGCGAGTGCGCAGCTCGACCGAGGCGCGCACGTGAGGCCCGCACGGGGCGGGCCTCACGTGGTGGTCCGGACGTCGTCGTGCAAGCGCTTCATCCGGGGGAGGGATGGGGCACGACGGCTCTCGGACTCCGGGGCATGCGCCGAAAACCGGGCAATGCGACGTTCAGGCGTGAAGGGCGCCACGAATCGCGCCCGCCGCGTACTCGTCCGTGTGGACGTTCACGTAGTACTGGTCGGGATGCTGACGGATCGCCTTCATCACGTCCTTGGAGACGTTTTGCACACAGCCCTTCGCATTGCCGTCGGTGAGATTCGTGTCATTGTCGAGGGGAACCACGATGGAGTTGTCCGATGCGGCATGGATGTGAAGGCCACTCACGACACCGAGGTTGGTCCAGCTGACGTCGTAGCAGATCTGACCGTGACCCTGGTTGAGCGTGAAGCTCGCACTGCCCGTGCCGTCCTGATCGGTGGTCGCATCCCCCTGGACACCGGCGAGGGTCGCCGCGAGCGGACGCCCGCCGTACACCTGCTGCACAGCCACCACGGCGGAGACACATGCGCGGAAGGACGCGCGCGCGGCCTTGGTCTTGCGAGGCGGCGGGGACTGGACGCGACACGCCGCGGCTGCGCGCGTGGCGTTCGCCGCGTCGTCGTCGCTGTCGCCGGCTTCCTGCGCCGCCTTTGCGGCGGTGACGGCTGCCGCCACGCAGCCCTTCTTGTACAAGCGATAGGCCGGCGTGCCTCGCTTCCCCGTCCAGGAGGCGTTGCACTTCGCGCCGTATGCCGGGGGCGTCGCCGCGCCGGCTTGCGACGCAACCGCCATCGAGAGCGCCGAAATCATGACAATTGCCAATCCAAGCTTCTTTCGCATTTTCATTCTCCTTCTGAGGGACCTACTATTCACATCAATCACATTTCAGGTCTCGCATGTGGCCATCGCGACATGTTCGAACACAATCCTTACTCCTCAGCACTTGCGTGCACGCAAAGCAGGTTCGTCCTATGAGACCAACCGGTAGACGACCGGACTCGGGTTGGATGGGGAGTAGTCACCGAGCAGGGCCACCCAGGAGTCAGGCAGAGGCGCGTCGACCGGGGTGAGGTAGATCGTGAGCCGGCTGCCACCACCCGAGTACGCGGGATAGTCCGGTGGCCTGGACGTGTCGCCGATGTAGACGAGGACGTATCCCTGCATGGTCATCGTCGCGTTGCCCGTGAGCGGCCAGTTGCCCGTCGTGTCCTGTGCGACCGGGATGATGCCCAGCCGCGGCGAATCGGCCTTTTTGACGAAGTAATGGCCCTGCGGGTCCTGCCCGAAGACATCGCTGAACGAGTCGGTGTTGCTTCCGATTCGTACATCGAGCCCCTTGGTCGTGATATTGCCCGTGCTGACGCCGGTCTGCGTCTGGATGGACTGCCCGATCGAGATCGGGCAGGCATCGACGCCACCGAAGCTCGCGCCTTTGATCACGTCCGAGATCTGGTCGCCACCGTAGAACTTGCAGTCGGGGCCCGCCGGGGTGTTGACGGCTCCCCCGACGTTGCGTGACTGGTCGCCGGGCGTGATCGTGATCTGGGTCGGAGGGTTGTCCGTGAAGGCGCCGAGCCGGATGCCGAAGGGCAACCAGCCACCGACGCCGACGACCTGAGAGGCTTGTGCGATGGCTCGCGCGTCCTCCTTCCAGATATCCAGGCCGAGCAGCCTGCTGAAGAGCCCCTGGGTATTCGTGTGAACGATGACGCAGACGCTTTCGGGCGCGAGCGCGGCGGTGCCGAATCCGCCGTCGCACGAGCCGGAGGCCGTGCCCGTGACGACGACCTGGTCGACGATCGAGGCGTCATCGCTGTTCTGGGTGGTGGCGTAGGTGCGGGCTTCGGTGTCGGCCGCGCTCGTGCTGCCCGGAAGATCCCCGACTCCCGCGAGGGCGGCGGCGTCGGCGACTCCTTGCTGGTTGCGGCGCTGCAGGAGCGCGTTTCCGCCGTCGACAACGAGACTCGCCACGCCCAGCAGCACCACGAGCATCAGCACGCTGAAGATGAGGACCTGCCCATCCTCGCGCCGCAAGAGAGTACGAACCCGGAGCTTCAATTGAGCACCCGCGCAGTCCGTCTCGTCGTCAGGCGGCCGGAAAAGAGTGTCACTCCGAGAATGCTCACGCTCGCGGGATACGTGGTCGTAACGGTGACGGGATCGCCCGGCGTCCACGTGCTGCTGACGGTCACGACCAACCCGCTGGAGTTGAACGTGGCGGCCGTGCCCAGGGACGTTCCGGCGCCCACTGTCGACTGGATCGTCGATGTGCGTCCGGGGTCGGCGACGCCGGCCATCGTCGCCGCCTGCCGGGCTCCCTCGCTGGTTGCGGCAGTGACCTCCTGATACTGGAGGTAGACCTGTCCGAACTGGACGACGATGTAGAGCACCGTCGCCAGGATGGGCAGGATCAGCGCGAGCTCCGCGGCGGACTGGCCACGCTCGCTGCGAAGCAGGGGCGTCCTCATCGCTCGAGCCTCTTGGTCGCGCTGGCCTGCAGGTCGAGCGTCTGAGGCAACTGCCCCAGGATGCTGAACGTCACCGGGTAGTCGACCGTGACCGTGACCGTGCCTGGATACGACCAGGCTGCGCCTGGGGGAACCGCCGTCGATGAGTACGTCACGCTGATCTGGGAGTCGGTCAGCCCGAGCGTGGGAGAGATCGATCGTGCGGCGTTGCGCGCGGCGTCGGTGGGGTCGCCGCCATGGTTGACGGCTGCGGCCCGCGCCGCGGCATTCGCCGCCGACGTGACCTGCTCGTAGCTGAAGAACGCCAGGCCGACCTTCAAGCATGCAAAGAGCACCAGTGCGAGGAGCGGCAGGACGAGAGCCAGCTCCACGGTCGACTGGCCCCGATTCTCCCGCGCCCGCGCCCACGCGGACGATCGGTGCCGGCGGCAGATCACGTCTGCACCTTGCGCTTCGTCCGGCGTGCCGTCCCGGGCGTGCGCGGCTTGGGGCGTGTGGCTGACGTTGTCCATGGCTTGCGGTGCGGCGTGCTTCGGCTGCGATGGCGGAGCCCGTGTGGGCCGGAGAGCGTTGACAGTGATTGGAACGTGTTCCGCGGTCGATCCTTGCGCTCCCCTGGCGAAAATGCCCCGTTCGAGGTACTCGCCGGCCCCGCGCGGGGCAACTCCTTCAGCGCCCACCGAAATGGGGCAGTCGGGGATGGAGCGCGACCGTAAGGTGAGGCCGAAATGGAGGCCTCGCGATCCGTACATCGGTCGACGCTGGGCGACGCGGCCTTCGACCAGCTCGTCCGGACGCACCGCCCGTCGCTCGAGCGTCATGTGCGTAGCCTGGGCGCCTCGCGGGAGGACGCCGAGGAGATCGTGGCGACGGCGCTGCTACGCGCGTACCAGAACCCGCCGACCGCTCATGTCGAGCGGGAGTGGCGAGCCTGGCTGTCGACCGTCGCGCGCAACCTGTGGATCGACGAGCGGCGCCGGCGCCAGGTCCGTCTCGTCACCGGCGACCGCGTGCTGGAGGCCGTTCCGTCGCCGCCCGTGGATCAGGTCGCGGCCACGGCGGAGGAGGCGCGACAGATCTGCGCTGCGATCGCGCTCCTGCCGCCGACACAGCGCGCGGCGGTGTACCTCCGCGAAGTTCGAGGACTCAGCTACGAGGAGATCGCGGACGAGCTCGCCATGACGCTCAAGGCCGTGACCGCGACCCTGCACCGCGCCCGCGGCAACGTCAGGCACCGCCGAGGTGGGCTCGCCGAGGCCTTCTCCGGTTTCATGTTCTTGCCACTGGTGCTCCTGCGGCGCGGAGCGGGCGCTGCGCGTTCCGCGGGTGCGGCCGGCACCGCCGCCAAGGCCGTCCTGCCCGTCGTGCTGGTTGCGGGCGCCGGCGGCGCGGCGGTCGTGGCTCAGCATGCCTCTGCGGGCGCGCGCAAGCCCGAGCCCCGAGCCGCGATTCGCTGGATGGCGCCGCCAAGCGGCGCAGCGGAGGCGAAGCGTGCCGCGTTCGGAATTCTCGGACTGGTCGTCAGCCTCCCGCGAGCGCCTCGAAGCGGCGATTCGGCCCCGCGTGACGCACCGGCGTCAGGCTCGACTGCGCGGCTTCCAGGAGACCCCGAGGCGGTGGCCGCGGCAACAGAGGCGGACGTTTCCGCGAGCGCTCCAGCCATTGCGCAGAACGGATCCGAGCCGGCCGCGCATCCCGCCAAGCCCGCGCATGTCGTGCATGCGCGGCATGCTCGGACGGCGGGTTCTCAGCACACCTCGAGCCTGCGGGCTCAGCACGCCCGCACGCCGCCGGTGCATGCTCGCGCCGCCGCCGCCGAAGGGCGCGGCAAATCCGCTGACCGGCACGCTGGCGCGCCGCCGGCCTCGACCCGCGCCTCGTCCCGGAATGTGAGCGCCGCCCAGCGCGACCGCTCCGCGGTCGCGCAAGGACCATCGGCCGCCGGCGTCGGGGGCGGATCCCAGGAGAGGACGTTCGCGCCCGCCGCCCCCGCGTCGCAGGCCGAGCCGCATGGGGACGCGCCTGCCGGCGGGGCGCCTGCCGGCGGGGCGCCTGCCGGCGGGGCGCCTGCCGGCGGGACGCCTGCCAGCGGGACGCCTGCCAGCGGCGCGCCTGCCGGCGCGGCCGGAACGTCGACGCAGCCTGAGCCGGCCACGCCTCCGGCGCACGGCAAGAGCACCCCCTGAGGAGACTCAGGCCGTGCGCGGGCCGAAGCGCACGGCGTTGCGCTCGCGTGCGCGCTCGATCTCGCGCTGGCGATCACGCGGCGGAGCGGTCGTCACGAGCTCGCGCAGCAACCGCGTGGACGCCTCGGTGACGGCCTGCACGGCGCGCTCGAAGGCCTCCTCGTTCGCGCGCGCGGGCCGGTTCATACCGCTGATCTTGCGCACGTACTGAAGCGCGGCGGCCTGCACCTCTTCCTCGGACGTCGGTGGATCGTAGTTGTGGAGTGGGCGGATGTTTCGGCACATGCCCGGAGCATACGAACGCTCGAGCTAGTTGCCGGGCACCAGCCAGCAGGCGGCAGCGCGCTCGCCCTCGGGGAGCTTCGGGTCGTCGGTCGGGCAGCGATCGAATGCCACCGGGCAGCGAGGGTGGAAGCGGCAGCCGCTCGGAATCGCGGTCGCGTCGGGCGGCTCGCCCTTCAGCAGCGCGCGGGCGCTGATGCGCTTGTCGATCGTCGGCACGACGGCCAGGAGCGCCTTGGTGTACGGATGCTGCGGATCCGACAGCACCTGTTCCGTCGTGCCGATCTCCACGATCCGCCCGAGGTACATCACGGCCACGCGATCGCACAGCGCCCAGGCCATGCCGACGTCGTGGGTGATCACGAGCATCGAGAGCGCGCGGGTCGTGCGCAGCTCGACCAGCAGCCGCAGCACCTGCGTGCGCACCGAGACGTCGAGCGCGGAGACGGGCTCGTCGCAGACGAGCGCCTCCGGCTCGAGCGCGAGCGCGGCGGCGATCACGACGCGCTGCCGCTGGCCGCCCGAGAGCTCGTGCGGATAGCGCCGCCAGAAGCGGTCGGCCGGCGTCAGCCCGGCGTCGTGCAGGGCGGCCACGCCGCGGTGGACGCGCTCCTCGCCCTCCTTGATGCCGATCGAGGCGAGGCCCTCCTGTACCGACGCGCCCACGGTCCGGCGCGGGTTGAGCGACTGATACGGATCCTGGAAGATCAGCTGGACGCGGCGCCGCAGTTCGGCGAGGTCGCGATCGACCGGTCGGCCGTCGAACTCGATCGTGCCGGCGCTCGGCTTCTCGAGGCCCAGCAGCGCCCGCGCCAGCGTCGACTTGCCACAGCCCGACTCGCCCACAAGACCGAGCGTCTCGCCGCGCCGCCACTCCAGGTCGACGCCGTCCACGGCGCGTACGAGCGGCCCGCGCCCGCGCTGGTAGGTGATGTGGAGGTCGCGCGTCTCGTAGATCGCACCGCTGGTCGCCACGCTCGTGCTCATGGCAGCTTGGCCAGCAGACAGCGCGCCTCGCGGCCGTCGCTGCCCTTGACGAGGGGGATCGGCGCCTTGACGCAATCGTCGAAGGCGAGGTGGCAGCGCGGCGCGAAGCGACACCCGGGGAAGTTCTCGCCCGGGTGCGGCGGCGAGCCCGGGATGGCCTCGCCAAGCGTGCGCGGCCCGCCGATGTGCGAGAAGCCGCGCAGGAGGCGGGCGGTGTACGGATGCTGCGGATTCTCGATCAGGTCGCGCACAGGTCCCTGCTCGGCGATCTGGCCCGCGTACATGATCGCGACGCGGTCGCACGTCTCGGCGATCACGGACAGGTCGTGGGTGATCAGCAGGAGCGCCAGGCCGAGGTCGCGCCGCAGCTCCTCGAGCAGATGCAGGATCTGCCCCTGCGTCATCACGTCGAGCGCGGTCGTGGGCTCGTCGCCGATCATCAGCTCGGGCCCACAGGCCAGGGCGAGCGCGATCATCACGCGCTGGCGCATGCCGCCCGAGAACTCGTGCGGGTACTGCCGTCGCCTCGTGGCCGGGATGCCGACGCGCTCGAGCAGCTCGTTGACGCGCGCGTCGGGGTTCGCGCCGGGCTCGTGCAGGCGGATCGCCTCGGCGATCTGACGGTCGATCCGCATCACGGGATCGAGCGAGTTCATGGCGCCCTGGAACACCATTGACGCCGTCTTCCAGCGCACGTCGCGCCAGCCGGTGGGCGTTCGCCGGTGCAGCAGCATCACGCCGCGCTTGGAGTTGAGCACGATCTCGCCGCGCGTGCGGCCCAGACCGCTCGGCAGCAGGCCGAGCAGCGCGAGCGCGGTCGTGGTCTTGCCGCAACCCGATTCGCCGGCCAGCCCGAGCGCCTCTCCGCGCCGCAGGCTGAAGCTGACGCCGTCGACGATGGGCACGAAGCGGCCGTCCTCGCGATAGACCACGCGCAGGTCGCGCACCTCGAGCAGCGTGTCGCTCGTGACCGCGGTCGCGCTCATGCGCGCTGCCGCCGCGTCGGATTGACGATCTCCTCGAGCGCGTAGCCGACGAGGCTGAACGCCATCGCAAGCAGCGTCACGCAGAGCCCCGGCGGGATGAAGTAGGCCCACTTGGCCTGCGTCATCGCGCCCGACTCGTACGCGCTGTTGAGCATCTGGCCCCAGGAGAAGTGCAGGGGATCGCCCAGGCCGAGGAACGCGAGCGTCGTCTCGGCGAGCACGGCCACGGAGATGTAGAGCACGGCGTTGGCCAGGACGAGCGGCAGGACGCCCGGCAGGATGTGGCGGGACATGATGGTGCGGTCGCTCGCGCCGAGCACGCGTGCCCGCTGCACGTAGTCGCGTTCCTTGAGCGTCAGCACCTGGCTGCGCACGATGCGCGACGTGCCCGCCCAGCCGAGTGCGCCGATCACGAGCACGAGCACGCTTTCGCGGCCTAACGGCCAGTCGTCGGCCCGCCTCCCGAGCAGGCTGGCGATCACGATCGCCGTGGGTATGAAGGGGATCACGAGCACCCAGTCGTCGATCGCCATGAGCACGCGGTCGACCCAGCCGCCGAAGTAGCCGGCGACGATGCCGACCACCGCGCCGAGGATCGTCGAGATCAAGGCTGCCGCGACACCGACCGAGAGCGAGATGCGCGCCGCGTAGAGCACCTCGGAGAGCACGTCGCGGCCCTGCTCGTCGGTGCCCAGGAGGTGCTCGCTCGAGGGATCTTGGAGATTCTGCTCGGCGCTGGTCGAGAACGAGCTGGCCGCGTTGGGGTCCTGCGGCGCCAGGGCCGGCCCGAACACCGCCATGATCAGGAACACGGTCAGCAGGGCGAGCCCGATGCGCCCGCGATTGGTGCGCGTGAGCGCGACGAATGCCTGCTTGCCGCGTTTCCCGACGCCGCTGCCCTCGCCGTGGATGCGGCGGGCGACCTCGAACGGATCGTTCGTGACGATGCTCATCCCGTGCGCACCCTCGGGTCGAGGCGTGCGTAGAGCAGGTCGGCCGCCAGGTTGCAGACGATCACGAGCGTCGCGGTGACGAGGTAGAGGCCCTGCAGCATGGGGAAGTCCTTCGCCTGGATCGCATTCAGCGTCGCGAGGCCGATTCCGGGCCATGAGAACAGGGCTTCGACCGTGATCGCGCCCCCCAGCACGAAGCCGAGATTGAGCGCGATCTGCGTCACGATCGGCAGGCGCGCGCTCGGCACGATGTGCCGCCGTCGCACCGCCAGTGGCGAGAGCCCGACCGCCCGTGCCGTGAGCACGTGGTCGGAGTCCATCACGTCGGCAACGGATGCGCGCGTGATGAACACGTACTGCCCGATCTCACCGAGCGCGAGCGTCAGCGTCGGCAGGATCAGGTGGGTGCCGACGTCCACGATGTGATCCCAGCCGCCGCCCTCGGCGCCCGGTGTTGCCTTGAGGCCGCCGGGCAGCCATGCCAGCGTGCCCGCGAAGAAGCCGATGAAGAGCATGCCGAGCCAGAAGTCGGGCATCGAGTAGAACGCCAGTGAGACCTGACCGATCCACGTGTCCTTGGGTTTGCCGCGCCTCCACGCGGCGATGATGCCGAGCTTCGTCCCGAACCACATCGAGAGGATCGTCGCCAGGCCGAGCAGGAGGAGCGTGTTCGGGATCGCGGTCTTGAGCTCGTCCGTGACCGGCTTCTCGGACACCGTCGAGTCTCCGAGGTCGCCGTGGAGCAGGTTCGAGAGGTAGATGCGGAACTGCGTGAACTGGCTCTGGTCGTAGCCGCGCTCGTGGATGATCGCGGCCCGCACATCGGGCTTGAGACGCCCGCGGATCAGGTCCTTCGAGGGGTCGCCCAGCGTGCGGAAGAGAAAGAAGTTGAAGACGACGATCGCAGCGAGCGTCGCGAGCGCGACCAGGACCCGCCGTGCGACGAACCGCCAGCTCACTCCTCAGTCCACTCGAGCGGCTCGGTCCTCCTGCGCCCGCTGCTGATGAACGAGGTGCCCAGGATCGCCAGCGAGATGAGCACCGATCCGATCAGCACCGAGCGAGGCGTCGTCAGCCAGCTTTCATCGGCCGCGACGGGCGCTGCGGCCGGCGCCGACGTGGCCGTCGGGGGCGGCGGCCCGCTCTTGAGCGCCAGGATCTGCTGCGCCACCTCGAACAGCGGACGGCCGGACGGCGCCGGCGACGGCAGCCAGCCGTGCCAGGTGTCGGTGCGGTGGAGCTCGACGGCGTTGAGGTGCACGAGCGGGAGATACGGCAGGTCCTTCAGCTCCACCGCCTCGGCGTTGCGCACCGCCGCCACCGTCTGGTCCTCGCTGGTCGCCAGGCGCGCGCCGATGAGCGCCTTGTCGAACGCCTTGCTCGCATAGAAGGAGTCACTGGAGGCGTTGTTCGAGAGCAGGACCTCCATGATGGGCGTGGGCGTCGTGCCGCTCACGTCCCAGTCCCACAGGAAGGCGTCGTAGTCGGGTGCGTACAGGTCCTTCTTCGTGCCGGAGGCGTAGATGCGGTTGTTGAGCGCGTCGTCCGTCATGAAGTTGAGGTCGATCACGATTCCGACCTTCGCGACGTCGGCCTTGACGCGCTTCGCCATCGACTGGAACTCCGCGCTGGAGCTCAGCGTGTCGAGCTCGAACTGGGCCTTCACGCCGTTCTTCGTGCACGGCGTCTGGGAGCAGTCCCAGCCGCCGGCCTTCAGCTCCTCCTTCGCCTTGGCGGGGTCGAAGGCATAGCCGAGGGGCGTGTCCTTGCGCTCGACGAAGTAGCGCTTGAAGCGCGGGGAGATCAGGCTGTACGCGGTCGTGCCCTGTCCGTCGTACACGGTCGGGATGAACTTCTCGCGGTCGATTGCGTAGGCCACGGCTCGACGCAGCGCCAGGTCCTGCACGACGGCGGTCTTGACGTCCTTGCCCGGGCCGCTGCAGATCGGCGAGCCGGTCTTGGGGCAGGAGTTGAACGCGATCTCCCAGTAGCCGCCGCGCGGGGCGGACACCAGCTGCACGTTCTTGTTGTTGTCGGTCTTCGCGCGCCGGGCCCAGGACGGCTTGCCGCCGTAGCCGTAGTCGAGATTGCCCTGGTTGACGTCGCGATAGATCGAGTCGGGATTCGCGTAGTACGTGATGAGGATGCGCTTGGCGTCGGGCAGCTTGCCGTCGTTGCGGAACGTGTCGTACTTCTCGTTGCGGCTCAGGATGGTGGTGCCGAGCTTCTCCCATTTCGTGAGCACGTAGGGCGCCGTCGTGACCGTCGGCACGGGACCGTCGACCTTGTCGAGCTTCGCGATCGGGATCTTGGACCAGATGTGCTTTGGCAGGATCGGGATCGCGAGCTTGTCGAGGAACTCCGAGTCGCGCGTCGCGAGGTGCAGCACGAGCGTGTACTTGTCGGTCGCCTCGACCGACTTGACGGCCTCGATCGTGCCATGCAGCTGATTCGTCTTGTTCTTCAGCACGGCGTTGAACGTCCACTCCGCGTCGGCGCTCGTGAACGGCTGGCCGTCCGACCAGTGGATGCCCGAGCGCAGGTGGAACGTGATCGTCTTGCCGTCGGATGACACGTCGGCGCCCTTCGCCAGCGCCGTTGGCCCGTAGGCGATCCCCTGATCGCTCGGGTTCAGCCCGATCAGCTGGTCGTAGATGATCGTCGCCTGCGTCTCGACGTTGATCGCCTCGACCGACTTGAGCGGGTTCGGCGACTCGAAGTCCTGAGGCGAGCCGACACGGAGGTCTCCGCTCGCGGCGCCCGCGCTCGCGGTGCCGACGAGCAGCCCTGCGAGGGCGGCTGCGATGACCAGGGCTCGGCGCATCGGGCGACCCTACCACGCACGCCTTATGCACGGTATGCAGCGGTCAATCGCCCGGTCCGAGCGCCGGGCCGAGGTTCTCCTGCCCGTGCGCGCGGAACAGTTCGATGAGCTCGTCCACCGATGGCCGGGGCGTATCGGGCGGCGGCAGTGTCGCGGCGGTCGCGGGCACCGAGCCGTCCCGCACGAGCCGTTCGAGGCCGGCCGGCGTGCTCAGCACCAGCACGCGCGCGCCCTCGCTGTCGACGCGGAACGTGTGCGGAACTCCCATCGGCACGAGCGCGGTGCCCCCGGCGCCGAGCTCGAAGCGCTCGTCACCGGCCTGGATCGTGAGGCGGCCCTCGAGCACGACGTAGCTCTCGTCCTGCGGGTGGGTGTGCAGCGGCGGCGAGGCCCACTGCGGGAAGAGGAACTCGATCAGGGCGAAGCGGCCGTCGCTGGCCTCGCCGGGCACGGTGATCGTCGCGAGCGTGCCGACGAACCAGCGCCGCTCGCCCTCACCGGCTGCCTCCCACGTCACGCGCGCGCCCTGCTCGCCCATCGCGGAGACGAGCCTACTGCGCGCCCGGGCTCCCGTCGATCACGAGGTCGGCCACGCGTCGCGGGTCCTGGCGCTCCAGGTACCACTCCTCGGCGGCACGCCAGCGCGCGATCTGCTCGGGCTCGTTCTCCCCGCGCGCGAGCTGGCGCTCGAGGCAGACGTCGCGCGGCGCCTCCACCACGACGATCAGGTCGTAGTAGCCGCGCAGAGCGGGCCGCGCGACGTACACGCCCTCGACCACGACGACGCCGGCGGCGGCGACGATGGTGACGTCCTCGCCGAGCCGCTCGGTCGGCCAGTCGTAGCGGCGGAAGCGCGCCTCGTCGCCGCGCACCAGCGGCGCGAGCGCCTCGTCGCGCAGGCGCTCCCAGTCGAACAGCAGGTCGACGGCCTCGAGCGGGGTCAGCGCTGCGCGCGTGCTCTCCTTGAGCGGGCGGTAGAAGTCGTCGCCCTCGATGACCGCGACGTCGTCGCGCAGCAGCGCGAGCTCACGCGCGAGGGCGCTCTTGCCGCTGCCGCCTGCGCCGTCGATGGCGACGACGACGGCGGGGCCCTCGTGCTCGGCGGCGTCGATCGCCGCGGAGACGAGCTCCGCGGCGTCGTCGATCCTCACGGGCGCAGCGCCTCCGGAAGCATGTCCCGGTAGGCCTCCAGCAGCTCCGCGACGAGTGCGTCGATCTCGTCGAGCTTCAGGGTCGCGGCAGTGTTGGGGTCGAGCATCGCTGCGTGCCGCACGTGGTCGGGCCGCCCCTCGAGCACCGCGCGCACCGTCAGGTCGCAGACGTTCGAGAACGTCCTGTTGAGGGCCGCGCACTGCGGCGCGACGTCGCCGACGTGCACCGGGCTCACACCGGTACGGTCGACCAGGCAGGGCACCTCGACGCAGATGCCGTCCGGGAGGTTCGTGATCAGCCCGGCGTTGCGCACGTTGCCGTAGATCACGCACGGCTCGCCGGTCTCGATCGAGTTGATGATCAGCGAGGCGTACTCCCAGCTGCGCTCGATCTCGAGCGGCTTTCCGGTCGCGAGCTCGCGCTTGACGCGCTCGTACTCCTCGAGGCCCTCCTCGCCGCGGCCGACCAGGTCGGCGACGGGGATGCGGAAGCGCTCGACCTCGGAGTCGTGCCGCATGTACCAGGGCGAGTACTCGGCAGAGTGCTCGCTCGACTCGGTCGGGAAATAGCCGAGGCGGCGGTACATGTCGACGCGCACGCGCCGCAGGAGGTCGGGGTTGCGCTCGATCGCCTCGTCGAGCCGGGGGTAGAGGCTCTCGCCGCCGTGCTCGAGGCGGTAGAGGAACGTCTGGTGGTTGATGCCGGCGCCGAAGTAGGTGACCTCCTCGACCGGCACGCCGCACAGGCCGGCGATCATCTCCATGGTGCCCTGCACCGAGTGGCACAGCCCTACGATCTGGGTCTGCGGCGTGCCCTGGTACACGAGCTGGCAGATCATCGCCATGGGGTTCGTGTAGTTGAGGAGCCACGCGCCGGGGCAGACCTCGGCCATGTCGTTGCCGATGCCGAGCATCACCGGCGCGGTCCGCAGCGTGCGGATGATGCCGCCGATGCCGAGCGTGTCGCCGATCGTCTGGCGCAGCCCGTAGCGGGCAGGGATCTCGTGGTCGCGCACGGTCGCGGCGTGCCCGCCCACCTGGATGCTGTTGATCACGTAGTCGGCTCCCTCGAGCGCCTTGCGGCGGTCGAGCGACGCCGATACCCGGGGGCTGACGCCGAGTGCCTGCGCCACGCGTCCAGCCAGCAGCTCTGCCGTCTCGAGGCGCTCGGGGTTGATGTCGTGCAGCGCGATCTCGCTGGAGGCGAGCGCGGGAAACGCGAGGATGTCGCCGAGCAGGTTGCGGGTGAACTCGACGCTGCCCGCGCCGATGAACGCGATCTTGGGCATCAGCTTCCTGGCGATAGACGGCCGACCATGGGCGCGCTGTAGAGTCGCAGACTCGCCCGCCAGCGACCGTGGAACCCGAGGAGCGCACCGTGAAGAAGATCCCTCTCGTCGTCGCAGCGATCGGTGTCGCCGCGCTCGTCGCGGCCTCGTCCGCCGGGGCGCGGCCGGCCGCCGACAAGCCCGTCGAGATCACGCTCTGGCATGCCCAGGCGGACGCGGCGCAGAAGGCGATCCACAAGCTCGTCGGGCAGTTCAACAAGACCCACCCCGGCATCGTGGTGCACGATCAGCTGGGCTCCGGCGGCGACGAGATGGTGCAGAAGCTGCAGGCCGTGATCGGCTCCGATGCGTATCCCGACATCGCCTACGTCTACGGCTCCGACGTGCCGAACGTGTCGCAGTCGAACAAGGTCGTCGACATCTCGAAGGACATCAAGAAGGCCGGCTTCGCATGGAACAGCCTGTATCCGGCCGGTCGCGAGACTGCGACGGTCGGCTCGAAGGTGGTCGGCTTCCCGGCCGTGATCGACAACCTCGCGGTCGTCTACAACACGAAGATCCTCAAAGCCGCGGGCGTCGCTCCCCCGAAGCCGAACTGGACCTGGAGCGACTACCGCGCGCTGGCCAAGAAGCTCACGGACTCGAGCAAGGACATCATCGGCACCGGCTATCCGATCTCGGGCAGCGAGGACACGACCTGGCGGCTCTGGCCCATGATCTGGCAGCAGGGCGGGGATGTGCTCGACAGCGCCAACAAGAAGGCGCTCTTCGGCGGCCCGCAGGGGGTCAAGGCGCTGCAGCTGCTGAGTGACATGGCACTCAAGGACAAGTCGCTCTACCCCGACCAGTCGTCCGATTCCCTGAAGATGTACGGGCTCTTCGAATCGGGCAAGATGGGCATGGTCGTGACGGGGCCGTGGCAGCTCCAGGAGATCAAGGACCACGGCATCTCCTACGGCGTGCAGGTCATGCCGAGCTTCGGCGGCTCGCACGAGACCATCTCGGGCCCCGACGTCTACATGGTCTTCAACCACTCCGACGAGCGCCGAGCGGCAGCCGTGACGTTCCTCTCGTGGCTCCATCAACCCGCGCAGGACCTGCAGTGGGACATGCAGACGGGCAACCTGCCGCTGAGCGCCAAGACGGCCGCGCTGCCCGGCATGAAGCAGTACGACGCGAAGTTCACGGGCGTCGACCTGTTCGTCAAGAACTTGCAGAACGCGCATCACATCCGTCCGCCGGTCGCTGCCTACACGTCGGTCTCGGTGGCCGTCGGCAAGGCCATCGCGACCTCGTTGCTGGGTCGCGGCAGCCCAAAGGACACGCTCGGCCAGGCGGCCAAGACCGCCGACAAAGCGCTCTCCTGAGCCGTGGCGGCGGTCGCGCGCAAGCATTCGCGCCCGCCGGCCTGGCGGCGCGCACTGCCCGAGAACATCACGGGCTGGTCATTCGCGTTGCCCGCGTCGGTCATCGTGCTCGGGCTCGGGTTCTTCCCGGTCATCTGGTCATTCGTGCTCTCGACGAAGGCCACCAACGGGTTCGGCCCCGAGCAGAGCGTCGGCCTCGCCAACTACCGCGAGCTCGCGCATGACCAGGAGTGGCTCGACGCCGTCAGCCGCTCGCTGAAGTTCACGCTGCTGTACGTGCCGACGACCGTGCTGATGGGGCTCGGCCTCGCGCTCCTGCTCAACCAGAAGATCCGCTTCATCGGCTTCTACCGGACGTGCTTCTTCGTGCCGTTCGTGGCCTCGGCGGCGGCGACCGGCGTGATCTTCCTGTACGTCCTGGACCCGCAGTACGGCGTCGTCGACAACGCGATCGCGTGGATGGGCTTCCACCGCCAGTTGTTCCTCGACGACCCCGACTGGGCGCTCTTCCTCCTGGCGCCGATCTACACCTGGACGGCGGTGGGGTTCGACGTCCTCATCTACCTGGCGGCGCTGCAGGACGTGCCGCAGGACCAGAGCGAGGCGGCGCGCATCGATGGCGCCGGGCGCTTTGCGGTATTCCGTCACGTGATCCTCCCCGCCGTACGGCCGATCACCGTGCTGGCGGTCGTGTGGGAGACGATCAACGCGCTGCAGTTCTTCGACATCGCGTGGGCGACGAAGCGCGGCGGACCGATCGACGCGACCACGGTGATCATCGTCTACGGCTACAAGCTCGGCTTCGTGCAGGGCCAGGCGGGCCTGGGCGCGGCCGTCGCGTGCGTGCTCTTCGTCGGCATCGTCGTGCTCGTGCTGTTGCAGGTCGGCTACGCGCGCTGGAGGAAGCTCGATGTCGTCTGAGGCGATCACACGGCCGGCCACGGCCGCGATCGAGCGGCGTGCTCCGCGCCGCCGGCGGCGCCGGCCGAGCGCCTGGCACCTGCTGCTCATGCCGCTCTCGCTGATCTTCATCTTCCCGTTCGTGCAGATGCTCTTCGCGTCGCTGATGACGACGAGGGAGATCAACGCCTATCCGCCGGCGCTCTTCCCGCACCACCCGTCGCTGACTGCCTATCGCACGGTTCTGCAGGAGTCCGACTTCCCGACCTGGTTCAAGAACTCGCTGATCGTGACGACGGTCGCGGTGGTGTCGCAGCTGATCCTCTGCCCGCTCGCGGGCTACGCCTTCGCGCGCATGCGCTTCATCGGCACGCGCACGCTGCAGCTGCTGCTGCTGACGACGGTCTTCATCCCGCCACAGCTGCTCATGATTCCCGTCTACAAGATGTACGCGGCGCTCGGCATCGTCGGCACGCTGCCCTCGTTGTTCCTGCCCTGGATGGCGTCCGCGATCAGCATCTTCCTGATGCGCCAGTTCTTCATCCGCCTGCCGAAGGAGATCGAGGAGGCGGCCATGATCGACGGCTGCGGCCGGCTCGGCGTGTTCGCCCGGGTGCTGCTGCCTCTGATGCGGCCGGCGCTCGTGACAGTGGCGCTACTGACCGTGCTCAACGCCTGGAACGACTTCCTCTGGCCGCTGATCTCGATCAGCGACGAGCGCAACTACACGCTGCAACTCGGGCTGCTGACCTACCAGGGTCAGCACCACACCGACTGGGCCAAGGTGATGGCCATCAACGTCATGGTCACCCTGCCGCTGCTGATCGCCTTCCTGATCGGTCAGCGCCAGTTCGTGCGCTCGCTCACGTTCAGCGGCGTCAAGGGATGAGGATCGCCCCGCCCGTCGCTATAACTCGTGGCGGTGGTGGCAATCATGGGAACCCAGCGGATCGTCACGGTCCTGTTCGCCGACGTCGTCGGCTCGACGGCGATCGGCGAGCAGGTCGGGCCGGAGCGATCCAAGTTCCTGTTCGACGAGATCGTCTCGCTGATCGGGTCCGAGGTGCGGCGCTTCGACGGCACCGTGGCGCAACTGCTCGGAGACGGGCTGTTCGCCGTGTTCGGCGCTCCCATCGGGCACGAGGACGACGCCGAGCGCGCCGTGCGCGCCGCGCTCGCGATCCAGGAGGCGATCTGCACCTACGGGGAGGAGCTGCGCAGCGGCTACGGCGTGGAGCTGGCCGTGCGCGTGACGCTCAACACGGGCCCCGTGGTGCTGACCGACGAGGACGAGGGCCCCGACCGCTACAACGCGCTGGGCGACACCGCGAACGTCGCCGCGCGCCTGCAGGAGCTCGCGCCGGACGGCGGCATCGTGGTCGGCCCCGAGACGGAGCGTCAGATCGCCCTCTGCGTCGAGCTCGAGTCGCTCGGCGAGGTGGAGATCCGCGGGATCGAGCGCCCGTTGCGCGTGGCCCGCGTCACGGGCGCGCGCGGCCCGGCCCAGGTGCGCGCGATCGTGCCGCTGGTCGGCCGCAGCGCCGAGCTCGCCGTGCTCGACGACGCCTGTCAGGCGATCGCCGACGGCAGTGGCGCGATCGTCTCGATCACCGGGGAGTCGGGCATCGGCAAGTCGCGCCTCGTGATCGAGGCGCGCCGGCGCTACGGCGACCGCATCGGCTTCCTCGAGGGCCGGGCGGGCTCGTATGCGGAGAGCATGCCCTACTGGCCGGTGCGCGATCTCCTGCGCGACTGGCTGGGCATCGCATCGGATGCGCCCGAGGCCCGGGTGCGCCTCGAGCTGAAGGCGGCGCTCGGAGGGCTCGGCGAGGGCGCGGATTTCGCGTATCCGTTCCTGGCGCGATTACTCGCGCTGCCGCTCGAGGCAGAGGCGGACGCGGCGCTGCGGGAGCTCAGCCGCGAGGCCGTCCAGCAGCAGACGTTCGCAGCCGTGGGCGCCGTCGTGCACCGCCTCGCCGAGGCGCGGCCGCTGTGCATCGTGATCGACGATCTGCAGTGGGCGGACTCGCTGACGATCGAGCTCGTCGAGGACCTGCTCGCGCTGACCGACCAGGTGCAGCTGGGCATGGTGCTGATCTACCGTGCGGAGCGCGACCAGCCGTCGTGGCGGCTGGGCGAGCACGCACGGGCGGTCTTCCCCCACCGCTACCACGAGATCGAGCTGCGGCCGCTGCCGCCCGGCGCGAGCCGCGAGCTGGCCGAGGCGCTGGCCGAGAGCGCCCTGCCGGGCTCGCTCGCCGACCTGCTGGCGGAGCGCGCCGGGGGCAACCCCTTCTTCCTCGAGGAGGCGCTGCAGGATCTGATCGAGCGCGGCGCGCTGCGTCGCCGAGACGGCGTGTGGGAGCTTGCCGACGGGCAGGTCGCAGTGCCGACGCTCGTGCAGGGCGCGTTGCAGGCGCGGCTCGATCGCCTGCCGGCGCGCACGCGCGAGGTCGTCTCCGTGGCGAGCGCCATCGGCCGCGGCTTCGGACTGCCCTTGCTCGAGCGCCTGCTGCCGCACGACCAGGTGGTGCCGGCGCTCTCGAACCTGATGCGGCTCGATCTGATCGTCGAGGTCGGCCGGCGACCGGCGCCGGAGTACCGCTTCCGTCACGGGCTCGTGCAGGAGGTCGCCTACAACAGCCTGCTCGATCCGGCCCGGCGCACCCTGCACCGGCGCATCGGCGAGGCCATCGAGACGCTCTACGGCGACGCCGGCGACGCCGTCTACGGGCCGCTCGCCCACCACTTCGCCGAGGCCGACGAGCCCGAGCGCGCCGCGCGCTACTCGCTGCTGGCGGGCGACGCCGCGCGCGCCGTCTACGCCGATCACGAGGCGATCGAGCACTACCGCCGCGCGCGCATGTTCCTGCGCAGGCTGAACGATCCGGGCCGCGAGCGGGACACGCTCTTCAAGATCGCGCTCGTGCGGCACCTGGCGTTCGACTACGCGCGCGCCGGCCAGGCCTACGACGCTGCCTTCGACTGCTCCACCGAGGAGCGCACGGAGCGCGCGCCGACGCCCGCCGAGGTCGAGTTGGCGCTCGTCCGTCCCGACTCCTACGCGCCGGGCGACACGTACTCGAGCGAATCGGCGATCGTGATCGAGCAGCTGTTCCGCGGCCTCCTGCGCATCGACCACGACCTCAACGTCGTGCCGGAGCTGGCTCAGAACATGAACGTCTCGGCCGACGGCCTGACCTACCTCTTCATGCTGCGCGAGGACGCGCGCTGGAGCGACGGGCACCCGCTCACAGCCGGCGACTTCGTCTACGCCTGGCGCAAGCTGCGCGAGGAGGGGCACGTCACCGCGTTCCTGCTCGACGACATCGCCTCGGCCGAGGCACTCGACGACTGGACGCTCGAGGTCCACCTCAATGAACCGCGCAACTACTTCCCCTACGTGCTCGCCTCCCACTGGGCCTACCCCTGGCCGCGCCATCGCGCCGACGAGGTCGGAGCAGCCTGGCGCCGGCCCGAGTCGCTGATCGGCAACGGGCCGTTCGTGCTGGCCGAGGTCAGCCAGACAGGCGCGCGCCTGAGCGCCAACCCGCACTGGCGCACGGCCTCGGGGAACGTCGGCGAGGTGCGTATCGATTTCCGCGACCGCACCGTCGAGCCCTCGCTCGACGAGTGGGTGGCCGGTCGCTACGACCTGCAGCTCGTGCGCGACGCCCCGATGTCGGCCGCGGACACGATCTCGGAGCGCTCGCCCACGCTCTCGACGACGTTCCTCGGATTCAACGTGCGCACGCAGCCGATGGCGGACGAGCGCGTGCGTAGGGCGCTCGCCCACGCCATCGACAGCACCGCCCTGGTGGCAGAGTCGCCCGGCGTGGACCTGGCCGCGGCCGGCGGCGGCGCGATCCCGCCCGTGATCCCGGGCCACAGCGACGGCGCGGGCCTCCCGTATGACGTCGACATGGCGCGCACGCTCCTGGCCGAGGCCGGCTTCCCGGGCGGCGAAGGCCTGCCCGAGCTGGTCGTGGACGCGCGGCCGTGGTCACCGGCAGCGGCGCTCGCCGAGCAACTCGCCGAGATCGGCGTGCGCACGCGTTTCGAATCGCACGGCAAGCACTTCGGCGTGGCACAGGAGACGCACGCCTGGTTCGCGGGCTGGCACGCCGACTACCCGGACCCCGACGGCTTCTACCTCGGGCTCCTGGAGCTGGGCCTGCCGCTGTATCGCGACGAGGAGACGGACGCCGTGCTCGCTCGCGCGCGCGTGTCACGCGACCGCGACGAGCGCCTGCGCCTGTATCGCGAGTTCGAGCGCACCTGGATCGGCCTGCGAGCGGCGCTCGTGCCGATCTCCTACTCGCGCCAGCTCGTGCTCCGACGCCCCAACGTGCAGGGCCTGAGGCTGAATCCGATGGGCGCGTTCCACCTCGAGCAGGTCGTCATCGACCCGCTGCGGCCCGGTAGCTGACGCGTCAGTTGCGGATGCGGAACGGGAGCGTCGAGGATGCGACGTTCCCGTGCACGTCCGCGGCCTGCACTTCGAGGATGTAGTGGTTGTTCGGGAACTCCGCGCTGTTCCAGTCGTGCGCGAGGACGAAGCAGTAGAGGCCGGGCTTGTTGGGGTGGTTCTGGCGTGTCTCGGGCCCGTAGACCGAGCCGAACTTGTCGGGCTTGCGGAACACGCGTAGATCCACCCCGGCACGTAACGGGAGCACGCACTTGCCCGCGCAGAAGATCCGGTAGCGAACGCGTGCCGGGGCGACCGGCATGTGCGACCACGGCGCGGGCACGTGGATCGGCGTCGTGTCGTAGGCGATGCAGCAGATCTGCAGGTGTCCCTTGACGCGGTCGGGCTCGACGTCCTTCCCGCCCTTCCGGAACATGATCTTCGCGATCGTGGGATGGCCGACGTCGACGAACGGGTGGATGGCGCCGGGCCGGATGGGATCGACGTACTTCCTGTTGACGCTCTCGGCGAAGTGGACGTGGCCCCAGCCCTTCTCGATGTGCCCGAGCAGCTGGTGGAGGCCGACCTGCTGGTGGTGGGCGACCGCGGGCTTGACGTGCCAGTAGCCGAAGTCGCGCCCGTCCGGCGCCTGCACCGCGACGGCATGCCCCTTGTCCTCGATGAAGACGCGGCCAGGCGTGACGGAGTAGACGGCGGTGCCGTCGGGCGCGGACACGTCGATGCCGAAGTGGAACGCGTGGCTCGCGTCCTGCACGCGCGGGTCGTTGAAGAAGCCGCGCACCGGGTGCTGGCGATCGAACGGCTTGACGGGCCAGGGGTACGGAGCAGCCATCGTCAGGAGAGGTCGAAGCGGTAGACGTGCGCGTCGTGCGCGCTGAACCAGTCGCGGAAGCCGCCCGCGGCGGCCTTGACGGGCCGCGGGACCTGCTTGTTCGGCAGCGGCGGGGGAGGCAGCGGCCGCTGCACGTACTCGAACAGCACCTCACCCTTTGTCAGGGGCTGGCCGTTGCCGCGCGGCGGCAGGCCGGTGAACTCGACGAGCGCCGGGCTGCCCCCGCGCTTGACGGCGATCACGTAGAGGTAGTTGGCGGCGCGGCGCACGCAGAGCTCGATGTCCGTCACGCCCGAGGTGTGGAGCCTGACCTTCACCGGGATCTTCGAGTTCGGCGCGAGCAGCGCAGGCCGCAGGTCGCTCGAGGAGAGCTCGTGGATCACGGGGCGCAGCACCTGGCGCCAGAACGTCCAGTTCCATCCGGCCTTCGCGTCGTCGGGCGTGCAGACCTCCGTCAGGTGCCCGCCGAAGAACACAAGCCCGCGCGCCCCGTTCACGATCGCCTGGTAGGCCATGAAGCGCTCCTGCGGCAACGACGGGAAGCGCGGCACGATGTCGGGCGCGTCCTTGGACAGCGCCGTGCCGCTCCAGGCGATCTGCAGCGTCATCCAGACCGGCTTGCCGCCGCTGGCCTCGACCATCTTGTCGGTCATGTCGCCGACGACGCTGATGTCGGTGTTGCCGTTGTCGCAGTGCAGGCCGGGCGGGTAGGCGACCGGGAAGATGTCGACGCCCGTGACGTCGAACGCCGGCCGGTAGTCGATCAGCTGCGAGACCGGGCCGCGCGGCGCCTGGATGATCACGAGGGGATGCGCGGGATCGAGTGCCTTGATGCGCTTCAGCGCCTTGACGAGCCCTGCCGGGCGGATCCACTTCGCGCCGCGGAACGGGTTGCGCGGCTCGTCGATCCCCTTGTAGGCACACAGCGCGGGATGGTCCTTGAACGCCCCGACGATCTTCGTCAGGAGCTGCGCGTTGGCCGCGGCGCCGGGCAGCTCGGCGACCGGGCCGAGCCGCATCCAGCAGTGCAGGCCGTGCGCAGCGGCTGCGTCCTGGATCGCCTTCTCGGCCGCGATCTGGTGGTTGATGCGCACGAGCGCCCAGTCGGGCGTGCCCGTCCGGATCATGGTCGCGCCCGCGTTCGCGAGCTCCTGGAAGGCGTGCTGGCCGCTGGGCGCCAGCGCATCGTGCGGCGGCGGGTCCGACAGCCCGATCGGGAACACCTTCTCGCCATCGACCAGCAGCACGCCGGTCGGGCCGTGAATGGAGACGCTCGTCATGCGCTCACCGCCAGGCTTCTGAGAACCGGTTCAGCAGGCTCGAAACGTGCTGATCTGCACGCGTCTGATCATTAGCAGGCGACGGGGCGAGTGTCGGGGGCCACCTCCCGAATGCGCCGGAAAGAGCCGAAAATGGCGTCCTGCTCCTACGATGCCACCACGCGCGGTGCGCGCTTGCGACATCAACTGGGAGTCACGATGTTCTGGATCCTGCTCACGATCGTCTGGGTCATCGCCGTGGGGGTCGGCGCCTGGCTCATCTTCCACAGCTACCCCGATCCCGACCGCATCGACGTGAAGCGCTACGCCTACCGCGTCCCGGGCCTCTTGACGGTCGGCGTGGCGAGTGCCGTCTGGGTGCTCGCCACCGTGTTCTTCAGCTTTGCGCAGGTCAATACCGGGCACGTAGGCGTCGTGCGCACGTTCGGCCGCATCTCCGGCCAGATCGAGCCGGGCATCTCGCTGATCGCGCCGTGGCAGACCTACGACTCCGTCAATGTCCAGGTGCAGAAGCAGACGTTCGACAATCTCAAGGCGTTCTCGCAGGAGACCCAGAACGTCTTCATCACGACGACGATCAACTACTCGGTCGCGCCCCAGGACGCCCGCGGCCTGATCGCCAGGGTCGGCACGGACTGGTTCGATCGCCTCGTGCCGAACAACCTCAACCAGGCGTTCAAGGACGAGGCGGTCAGGTTCGCCGCCGTGGAGATCGCGCCCAACCGCGAAGCCATCCGCAGCGCCGTGCTCAAGGCGCTGCGCAGCCGCCTCTCGCCGTACTCGATCCGCATCAACGACCTGAACATCGACAACATCTCCTTCTCCCGCCAGTTCGAGCAGGCGATCGAGGCCAAGCAGGAGGCAACGCAGGCCGCTCTGCGCGCCAAGGCGCAGGTTCAGCAGGCGCAGTTCCAGGCGCAGAGCCGCGTGGCCAAGGCCAAGGGAGAGGCCGACGCGAACGTGACCGTCGCCCAGGGCCAGGCCGAGGCCAACCGCAAGCTCAATGCCTCGCTCTCGGCCAACGTGCTGCAGTACATCGCGATCCAGAAGCTCAGCCCGCTCCTGCGCATCGCCGTGCTGCCGGCCGGCACGAACTCGCTGATCGACCCGACGAAGCTGCTCCAGGGCGCCACCGGGACGAACGGCAAGTAAGCGCGCTCAGGCCACGTGTCGCAAGCCCCATGCCGCTCCGCCGAGCAGCTCTGCGAGCTCGGCGGGCGGCACGGCGCGTGCGAAGAGGAAGCCCTGCGCGAGGTCGCAGCCGAGCTCGCGCAACGAGGCCAGCTGAGCTTCCGACTCGATGCCCTCGGCCATCGCCACGAGGCCGAGGGCGTGTGCGAGGCTGACCACGTTGGCGGTGATGGCGGCATCGCGAGGATCGTGCTCGGCGCCCTGCACGAACGAGCGGTCGACCTTGATCATGTCGATCGGGAAGCGCCGCAACTGGCCGAGTGACGAGAAGCCGGTGCCGAAGTCGTCGATGGCGATGCCGACGCCCTCGCGATGCAGCGACTGCAACTCGGCACGGGCGCGCTCGCCGGCTGCTCCGCCCTGCACGATCGCGGTCTCGGTCACCTCGAGCCCGAGTCGTCGCGCCGACAGGCCCGTCTCGGCCAGCGTGCTGCGCACGAGCGTGTCGATCCCGCCCGCCGAGAGCTGCATGCCCGAGAGATTGACCCAGGTCACGAACCGCTCCGGCAGCAGGCCCTCGCGCTCCCAGCGCACCGTCTGCTCGCAGGCCTCGCGCAGGGCGAGCTGACCGAGCTGCATGATCATGCCGGTCGACTCCGCCGCCGGGATGAATTCGCCGGGCGCGACCGCGCCCCGCGTCGGCGATGTCCAGCGCAGCAGGGCCTCGACGCCGACGATCGCTCCGCCGACGACCTCGATCTCGGGCTGGTAGTGGAGGGTGAACTCGTCGCGCTGCAGCCCCAGTCGCAGCTCGTACTCCAGACCGAGCGTCTCCCCGAACTCGCGCGCCATCTCGCCGCGGAACACCTCGTAGCGGCCGCGGCCGGCCTTCTTGGCGGCGTACATGGCGATGTCGGCGCGGCGGATCAGCTCCTCGCGTCCCGCGCTGCCGTCGGCCGGGACGATCACGATGCCGATGCTGGCGCCGAACGCGAGCGTGCGATCGCCGACGGTCGCCGGCAGGGACAGTTGCTCGAGCAGCTGCTCGGCGAGCGAGATCGCGAACTGCTCGCTGCCCTCGACGAGCACCGCGAACTCGTCGCCGCCGAAGCGGGCCACGGTATCGATCGGCCGCGTGACGTCCTCGAAGCGCGTAGCCACCTGCAGGAGCAGCTGGTCGCCGACGTCGTGGCCGAAGTTGTCGTTGATCTGCTTGAAGCCGTCGAGGTCGACCAGCAGCAGCGCAAGCGGGTCGCGGGAGCGCGGCTGCCGCGCCAGGGCGCGGTCGAGCCGGTCGCGGAAGAGCGCTCGGTTGGCGAGGCCTGTCAGCCCGTCGTGGAAGGCCTGGCGCGTCAGCTCTTCCTCGAGCGCCACTCGCTCGCTGATGTCGCGCCCGTTCAGCACCACGCCCCGGACATGTTGCTCGTTGCGCAAGTCGGTCACGTGCGCCTCGACATGCCGCCACTCGCCGAGGCGGTTGCGCACGCGAAAGACGACCTCGCTGGGCTCGCCCAGGATGCACGTACTGGCCAGCAGCGCACGATCCGCGGGATGAATGGCCGCCCCGTAGCCGTCCTGGAGCAGCTCGCGCTCCGGCATCCCGACCATGCGCGCGACCGCCTGGCTGACGTAGCGGCAGCCGCCCTCGCCGAAGACGAGGACGAGATCGGTCGAGGCCGAGACGAGGCTGCGGAAGTGCGCGGTCTGGCGACGCGTCGCTGCTGTAAGGGCGAGCGCCAGCAGCAGCGCGGCCACGAGGCCGGCGGCGCCGAGCAGAATCTGCGTCAGGATCAGCGCCGAGATGCCCTTGTCGGCGCCGGTTGCGATCGTGCGTGCAGCATTGAGCGAGACGTTCGAGGTCAGCGCGGCGAGCACCGCAAGTCGCCGCGCGGGATCGGGGGCAGTGACCGTTTCGTCGGCGGTCAGCTTGACTGCCTCGACCGGGCGGTTGGCGAGCCACGCGCTGCCGGTGGCCGTGAGATCGTTCACGAGTCGCCGCGCCTGGATCAACTGGCGTCGCTCGAGGCCTGTCGCCCCGGGTAGCTCGGTCTCGTCGTCGTCGCCATTGACCGCCGGGGCCAGGCCGCCGTCGATGAGGGTCTCGGCGCTGTCGTGCAGCAGGCGTGCGGTCGTCGCCGGGTCGGCCTGGGCACCGGCCTTGACGAGCATCGTCTCGCGCACGTAGCGCTCCGCCAGGGTGCGCTGGCGGCCCGCGATCTCGACCACGGTCGCGCGGTGGTGCGAGCGCGAGGTCTCGCGGATCGAGAGCCCGACGCTGAGCGCGGAGAAGATCGCAAACATGGCGATGATCGCCACGATCGTCGAGCGGCCGCGCGTGGCGAACGGCCGGAACGACGACGATGTGCGCCCGATCACCGCACGACCAGCTTCGCGTGCATGCCGCCGAGGTAGTGCCCCGACATGTTGCAGACAAGCTCGTAGCGACCTGGCGCGAGGTGCACCTTCCACACGCGGTGGGTGCCCGGGTGGTCGTCTTCCAGCGTGCTGAGTGTGCGCGGCTTCACGGCATCCTCGTCGACCGTGAGATCGTCGGGGCGCAGGGGCAGTCTCCGGCCGTCGTCGCGCACGAGCAGCAGCTCGTGGGTGTCCGGCCCGGCGTTGCTCACGCGGAACGTCACGTCTCCCGCGGCGATGCTCTCGGGGGCCTTGATGTGGAAGTCGCGCACCTTGACGTCGACCTGACTGCCTGCCCGCGGCGCCGAGCCTCCCTGGGAGGAGGACGAGCAGGCGACGGCGACGAGCGCGAGCAGGACGAAGCCCGCGCGCGGGACCAGGGGCGGCATGGTCGGCACAGACGCACCATCGGATGCACGGGGCCGAAGCTTGAGATTCGGCGCACGAACTCCCCCGACCGGTTCGTGCGATGATCTCGGCGCCCGCAGTCGCACTGCCCGTCCGGAGGTAGCTCGTGAGCACCGTCCTGCCGCCCGCGCCATCCGACAAGGCGCTCTCGGCCGCCCTCGACGGCTTCGTCGCGGCGCTCGGCTCCGCCGCGGTGCTGACCGCGGAAGCCGAGCTCGCGGAGTTCCGGGATCCGTTCGCACACGCGACCTGGGAGGAGTACACCGCGTCGGCCGTCGTCATGCCGACCACGGTGGAGGAGATCCAGGCCGTCCTGCGCGTCGCCAACGAGCACAGGGTGCCGCTCTGGACGCACAGCCAGGGGCGCAACAACGGCTACGGCGGGCCGGCGCCGCGCGTGCGCGGCTCCGTGATCGTGAGCCTCCGCAACATGAATCGCGTGCTCGAGATCGACGAGCAGTGCGCATACGCGGTCGTCGAGCCGGGAGTGCGCTGGTTCGACCTCTACGACGCGATCCGCGCAGGCGGCCACAAGCTGTGGCTGTCGATCGCCGACCTCGGCTGGGGGAGCGTGATCGGCAACACGCTCGACCACGGCGTGACATACCTGCCATACGGCCAGGACATGGCGGCGCAGTGCGGCATGGAGGTCGTGCTGGCCAATGGCGACGTCCTGCGCACCGGCATGGGCGCAATGCCAGGTAACAAGTCGTGGCACCTCTACAAGCGGGGCCTCGGGCCGACGCCCGACCAGTTGTTCATGCAGTCCAACTACGGGATCGTCACGAAGATGGGCGTGTGGCTGATGCCGCAGCCGCAGACGTACATGCCGTTCTGGGTGCGCGTCTGGAAGGAAGACGACCTCGCCCCTGTCGTCGACACGCTGCGCAGGCTCCTGCTCGACGGGACGATCGAAGGCGTGCCGTCGCTCTACAACACGCTCTGCCTCGGCTCGGTGCTCTCGAGCCGCTCGCAGTGGTACGACGGCGAGGGCCCGATCCCGGATGCGGTCATCGATCGCATCGCGCGCGAGCTCGAGATCGGCCGCTGGATCATCCGCTCGGCGCTGTGGGGCGACGACGCGGTCGTCGACCACCGCTTCGCGAAGATCAAGGCGGCCTTCGAGCAGATCCCCGGCGCCGAGGTGTGGGGGACGAAGCACGACCCGGAGACCGTGGGGACGCTCGAGCACCCCGCCGATCTGATCCAGGCGGGCGTGCCCAATCTCGGCTGGAACAAGATGACCGCCTGGTACGGCGGCGAGGAGGGCGGGCACATCGGCTTCTCGCCGATCGCGCCGCTCACGGGTGGCGACGCGCTGAAGCTACGCGACCTGTTGCGCGGCCTGATCGAGGAGCGGGCCGGTCTGGACTACATCGCGGCCAACCTCGCCGTCAGCGCGCGCAGCTTCGCGCACGTCACGCTGATCATCTTCGACACGAAGAACGAGGCACAGGCGCGGCGCGCCTACGACACGGCCAGGCTCCTCGTGACGGAAGCGGCCAAGCAGGGCTACGGCGAGTACCGGGCGCACCTCGACTTCATGGACGTCGCAGCCGATCAGTACTCCTTCAACGACCACGCCTACCGGCGCTTCACCGAAACGATCAAGGACGCCCTCGACCCGAACGGCATCCTCTCGCCCGGCAAGCAGGGCATCTGGGGCAGCGCGCTGCGCAACGGAGCCACCTAGGGTCTGGCGCGGCCACGTGGGGTCAGGCCCCGCCAGGCGGGGTCAGACCCCGTATGGACGGACCCCGTATGGACGGTGCGCCGCGCGCCTAGGTGCGGCGCTCGGCTTCTGGCAGGTCGTCGGGCAGCGGTACTTCCTGGGGGGAGCGGGGCGGATCCGTGTCCTCCCATGAGGCCCAGGCGAGGCCATCTCGGCCCGTGTGTGCGCCCGGCGTCGCACCCAGGGCGACGATCGCGCAGCGCGCCGGGCCGCGGTTGACGAGCTGGCGGCGCACGCCGGGGCCGACGCGGGCGATCTCGCCGCGCTCGAGGTCGTGCGGCTCGCCCTCGACGATCAGCGTGAGCGTGCCCTCCCAGATGAGGTACGCCTCCTCCTGGCGCTCGTGATCGTGCACCCGACCGCGCTGGCCGGGGGCGAGGATCATGAGGTTCATGCCCAGGCCGGTCAGCTCGAGCGGCCGGCGGAGCGAGACGAAGCGCTCGTCGCCGTCGAGCGCGAGCGCGGTGCGGGTGAAGCCGGAATCGGTCATGGGCCGATGCTATTCCTCGGCGCTGGCACCGAGTCGCGATTCAGTGCCAGTCACGATGTATTTCCGCCCGTCCCTTCGTAGCGTCATCGGTGCGAGCGCACCCGCGCCGCGACCACGAGGAGGACACCATGGGAACGGCATCTCACCTGCACATCGGATCTCCGCGACGGCTGGCTGCATTCGCCGCGATCGGCGTCTGTGCGCTGGCAGCGGCGAGCGCGCCGGCCTTGGCGCGCGGCACGACGAGCCCGGCGCACCGGCAGGCCGGGAAGATCGTGACGATGCACTTCTATTCGGTCGTTGCGTCGTTCGTCTACAGGAATGCGGACGGCACCGTGGCCGCGCACCCGCCGCAGAAGCCCGAGGCCGGCGGCCAGCTCGAGATCCTCGAGAACGCCTACACCGGAACGCACAAGAGCCACTCCAAGAAGATCGTGGCGACGACCCACACGGTCTGCGTCTTCAAGTCGGCCAAGCCCGAGCCCACCTGTGACGGCCAGAGCGCCATCGGAGGCAACCAGCTGCTGCTCTTCCACACCCCGGCCGGCAGCGGCACGACCGTCGTCGGTGGGACCGGGCGCTATCTGGGCGCGACCGGCAAGGCGACGGCGACAGAGGTCGGAAACCACAACAACTCGGATGTCGTGGTCACCGTCCAGCTCGCCAAGTGACGCATGCGCGCAGCACTGCGGCCGCAGGCCCCGGTCTCCGACCGGGGCTGCTGCCCGTTGCGCGCCGGTGTGCGAGGCTCTGCGCCATGGCCGACTACCGCGACGTCAACCGGGCCAACTGGGACGAGCGCGTCCCGGCGCACGCCGCCTCGCCGGACTATGCGGTCGAGCGCTTCAGCGAAGACCCCGCCTTTCTCAGCGGGGTCGTGACGTTCGACCTTCCACGGCTCGGCGACGTCTCGGGACTCGACGGCGTCCACCTCCAGTGCCACATCGGCACCGACACGATTTCGCTCGCCCGTCTCGGCGCTCGCATGACCGGGCTCGATTTCTCGCCCGCCGCGCTGGACCAGGGCCGCCGCCTCGCCGCGGCTACCGGCCTCGACGTCGAATTCGTCGAGTCCGACCTCTACGGCGCGCCCGAGGCATTGGGCGAGAGGCGCTTCGACCTCGTCTACACGGGCATCGGAGCGATCTGCTGGCTGCCCGACATCCGCCGCTGGGCGCACGTCGTGGCCGCGCTGCTGCGGCCAGGGGGCAGGCTTTTCATGCGGGAGGGCCATCCGGTGCTGTGGTCGATCGCCGAGCCGCGGCCCGACGGCCTGCTCGTGCTCGACTTCCCGTACTTCGAGCAGCAAGAAGCCATGGTCTGGGAGGTGGGCGGCACGTACGTCGCGACCGATGCCGTCTTCACGCACAACACGACGCACGAATGGAACCACGGCCTCGGGGAGATCGTGTCGGCGCTGCTCGCCGAAGGGCTCGAGCTCACGATGCTCGAGGAGCACGACTCGGTGCCGTGGGAAGCTCTGCCGGGGCAGATGACAGACATCGGAGACGGCGAGTTCCGGCTCACCGACCGTCCCGAGCGGCTGCCGCACAGCTACACGCTGCAGGCTGTCAAGCGACGATCGTGACTGACGCCGGCGCAGCGCGCGCACTCGCAGATTAGGATCGCCGCCATGGGAATGATCGACGCGAACGGCGTGCAGCTGTACGCCGAGCAGACCGGGCAGGGCGACGACGTCATCTTCATCTCGGGACTCGCCGACGAGGGCGCGTGCTGGGTCGATCAGGCCGCGGGGCTGAGCGACCGCTGGCGGATCACGACGTTCGACAACCGCGGCGTGGGCCAGTCGGCGACGCCGCCCGGGGAGTACCGCATCACGAGCTTCGCCGAGGACACGGCCGCGCTCATGGATGCGCTCGGCATCGAGCGCGCCCACGTCGTCGGCTCGTCGATGGGCGGCGCGATCGCGCAGGAGCTCGCGCTGGCGCATCCGGGCAAGGTGCGCAGCCTCGTCCTCAACGGCACCTACTGCCGCGGCGACCACTTCTTCCGCGAGGTCATCCGCAGCTGGCAGTGGGCCGCCAAGAAGTCGGACAACCTCCGCGACTTCCTCAACGTCGTCAACCTCTGGTGCTTCGCCCCGCGCATCTACAACGAGGGCATCATGGAGGAGTGGCTGACGGCCGCCGAGGCCAGCCCGAACGCCCAGTCGGTGGACGCCTTCTGCCGCTCGGCCGACGCCCTGATCAGCCACGACACCTACGACCGCGTGGATGCGATCTCCGTGCCGACGCTCGTCACGGTGGGCGAGCTCGACCTCTGCCTACCCGAGCGCTTCGGCCGCGAGCTCGCCGGCCGCATCCCCGGCGCGACGCTGCGCGTGATCCCGGAGCAGGGCCACCAGCCGTTCCAGGAGGGGCCCGCGGAGTACAACGCCCTGCTCGCGGAGTTCTGGTCGTCCGTGCCCGCCGGCTGAGGCCAGAAACGCGCTCTCAGACGCGCACGATCTCGACGCCGGACTCGGCCAGCATGCGGGCGCCCGAGGCGGGCGGGTCGGTGAGGTAGGCGATCTGCACCCGCCGCGCGGGCGCGATCACGTTCAGTCCCCGTCCGTCGAACTTGCGGTGCGTCGCCACCAGCACGACCGTCGCGGCCTGCGAGATCATGGCGCGCTTGACCTCGGCCTCGAGCGCGTCCGGGTCGGTCAGGAAGCCCTCCGCCGAGATGCCCTTGACGGAGAACACGCAGCGATCGGCGTAGAAGCCTCCGATCGCCCGCACCGTCTCAGCGCCGACGAACGACTGCGTGAGCGGACGGAACGCCCCGCCGAGCCCCACGAGCTTCAGGTTCGAGCTCTCGGCCGAGGCCACCAGGCTCATGACCGGCAGCGAGTTGGTGAGTAGCGTCGCGCTGGTTCCGAGCTCGAGCAACTGCTCGACCGCGAACCAGCTCGTCGTGGAGGAGTCGACGAAGATCGTCTCGTTCGCCTCGGCGCTTCTGGCGATCGCAGAGCCGAGGCGGCGCTTCTCGCCGGCCTCCTGCTCGAGCCGGCTGCGGAAGGAATCCTCGTGCCCGGCCAGCTCGGGGAGCACGGCGCCGCCGTGCGTGCGGCGCAGCCGGCCCTCCTGGGCGAGGATCGCGAGGTCGCGCCGCGCGGTCATGCCGGAGATGCCGAAAGCCCGCTCAACGGTCGCAACCGTCACGCTTCCGCGCTCGCCGAGCATCGCCAGGATCAGGCGCCGCCGCTCCTCCGGAATCACGGGCGGCGAACCTTCTGGCGGACTTTGTTCGAGCATCGGCGTCTCAATCTAGCGAGCGCAGAGGGTCGCGGGGCGCGCCCCTCGAGCGCTTGCACCGGAAGCTACGTATGTGCTACAAGCCGTTCCCATATGTTCGAGTCTACGCCTTTGGCGCCAGACACAACCGTGAATGATCAGTGAAACGATCACTCACGGGACCGCGGCACCCAGCCGCACAGGTCACTGGGTTGGGATCGCGCGAGTGGTGAAGCGCTCGCTGCGCATCGCGCGCAGAAAGGAGGCTCGCCCACCGTCAAGCAGGTCGTAGGAGCCCTGGCGCGGTGAGTTCATGTCCGGCCTCCGGTGAGTCCGGCGGCGCGCCCCGAATCCCTGTTCGTTCCCCCGAAGGAAAGGTGTCCAACCCATGCTGTTTACACGGGGGCGTCGCGCACGACGCGTCGCCGTGATCGCGACGGTCGTCGCGGTCGGCGTAATCGGTACGGCAATCTCCGCTCAGGCGACCAGCTCGCTCAAGAGCGGCCAGACCGTGTACTTCATCCCGAAGGACACGCTGAACCCGTACGAGGTCATCGCCGATCGTGGCGGCAAGCTCGCGCTCACGAAGATCGGCAACAAGCAGGTCGTCCAGTCGGGCACGAAGGACACCGCGGCGGCGCAGCTGCCGGCGATCCAGACCGCCATCCAGACCGGCGCCAACGCGATCGTGATCGCGGGCAACGATCCGGCCGCACTCTGCCCGCAGCTCAAGCAGGCAATGGCCAAGGGCATCGCGGTCGTCTCGTTCGACTCGGACGTGAACTGCCGCCAGCTGTTCATCAACCAGGCCGACACCGAGACGATCGGGCGCAGCCAGATCCAGGAGCTCGGCAAGGAGATGGGCTACAAGGGCGAGTTCGCGATCCTCTCGGCCGCCTCCACGGCGACCAACCAGAACGCCTGGATCAAGTTCATGAAGGCCGAGCTGAAGCTGCCCAAGTACAAGGACATGAAGCTCGTCAAGATCTACTACGGCAACGACGACCCGAAGGACTCGCTGCAGGCCACGGAGAGCATGCTGCAGGCGTATCCGAACCTCAAGGGCATCGAGTCGCCGACGACCGTGGGCATCTCGTCCGCGGCGCAGTACCTCTCGAACTCGAAGTACAAGGGCAAGGTCGTGCTTCAGGGCCTCGGTCTGCCGAGCCAGATGAAGAAGTACCTGCTCAACAACACGCTCAAGAACTTCGCGCTCTGGAACCCCGAGGATCTCGGGTACCTGGCGGGCTACGCAGCCTCGGCCCTCGCCTCCGGCGACATCAAGGGCAAGGTCGGCGAGTCGTTCTCCGCCGGCAAGCTCGGCAAGTACAAGATCATCAAGGGCGCCGGCGGGCCGGAGGTCATCCTCGGTCCCCCGTTCCTGTTCACCAAGCAGAACGTGGCCAAGTTCAACTTCTGAGAAGCTCCCGTGTGGGCCGCCGCTCGTGGCGGCCCACACGGCCCTCTCTGCCATGGCCACACGAGTCTGCTTTCAACTTCAGGTGCACCCCGACCGGATCGCGGAGTACCGCGAGCGGCATGCCGCGGTCTGGCCCGAGATGCTGGCGGCGCTGTCCGCCGCCGGCTGGCGCGACTACTCGCTGTTCATCTCGCCGACCGGCCTGGTGATCGGCGTGTGCGAGTGCGACGACTTCGACGCGGCACGCCGCGCGATGGAGGAGACCGACGTGAACGCGCGCTGGCAGCGCGAGATGGCACCGTTCTTCGAGGGGCTCGACGGTCAACGGCCCGACGAGGGCCTCGAGCTGCTCGAAGAGATCTTCCACCTTGCCTGACGCCACCGCCAACGCCGCACCCGACAGCGCTGCGCCCCTGCTCGTCGTCGACCACGCGAGCAAGAGCTTCGGCGCGGTGCGCGCGCTGGAGGACGGCTGGATCGAGCTGCGGAGCGGCGAGGCGCACGCGCTCGTCGGCGAGAACGGCGCCGGCAAGTCCACGGTCGTCAAGATCCTGGCCGGCGTGCACCGCCCCGACAGCGGGCGCGTGCTCCTGGACGGCGCCGAGGTCGTCTTCGACACGACCGCGCAGTCGCACGCAGCCGGCATCGCGATCATCTTCCAGGAGCCGACGCTCTTCCCCGACCTCTCGGTCGCAGAAAACGTCTTCATCGGCGCGCAGCCGCTGCGCAGCGGCCGGCGCATCGACGTGCGGCGCATGCGGCGCGAGGCCGCGGGGCTGTTCGAGCAGCTCGGCGTCAAGCTCGACCCCGACCGCATCGCGCGCGGGCTCTCGATCGCCGACCAGCAGATCGTCGAGATCGCCAAGGCGCTCTCGGCCGACGCGCGCGTGATCGTGATGGACGAGCCGACGGCCGCGCTCACGCAGACCGAGGTCGAGCGGCTGTTCCGCGTCGTCGAGACGCTGCGCGCGCGAGGCGCTGCCGTGTTGTTCATCTCACACCGGCTGGACGAGGTCTTCGCCCTCTGCCAGCGCGTGACCGTGATGCGCGACGGCCGCCACGTCGTGACCGACGCGATCGCCGACACGTCCACCCAGAAGCTGATTCACGCGATGGTCGGCCGCGACCTGGATGCGCTCTTCCCCAAGGAGGTCGCCGAGGTCGGTGAGACGGTGCTCAAGGTCGACCGGCTCACGCGCGAAGGCGAGTTCACGGACGTGTCGTTCGAGGTCAGGGCAGGTGAGATCGTGGCGCTCGCCGGCCTCGTGGGCGCAGGTCGCTCGGAGGTTGCGCGCGCGATCTTCGGCATCGACCGCGCGGACGCCGGCGGCGTCGAGGTGCACGGCCGGCGGCTCCCTCCGGCCTCTCCGAACGCCGCGATGGACGCGGGCATCGGCTTCGTGCCGGAGGACCGGCGCCAGCAGGGGCTCGTCATGCCGATCTCGATCGAGCGCAACATGGCGCTCGCCTCGCTGCAGCGACTGCAGCGCTTCTTCCTCATCCCGCGCCTCGCCGAGCGGCGCTTCGCGAGTGACTGGGCCAAGCGCCTGCAGTTGCGCTACGGCCGCCTGAGCGACCCGGCCTCCTCGCTCTCGGGCGGCAATCAGCAGAAGATCGTGCTCGCGAAATGGCTCGCGCGGCGGCCGACGCTCCTGATCGTCGACGAGCCGACCCGCGGGATCGACGTCGGCACCAAGGCCGAGGTGCATCGGCTGCTCTCCGATCTCGCGAACGAGGGCGTGGCGATCCTGATGATCTCGAGCGAGCTGCCCGAGGTGCTCGGCATGGCCGATCGCGTGATCGTGCTGTTCGAGGGACGCGTGTCCGGCGAGTTCGCCCGCAGCGAGGCGACCGAGCTCGCGATCATGCAGGCGGCCGCCGGCCTCGCCACGGGGGAGGCGGCGTGAGCGCCGCGGACGCACCGGTCGACGCGCAGCGCGCGAGCGCGTACAGGGTGGCCGAGGCGGTGGTGCGCTTCCGCGAGCTCGGCATCGTGCTCGCGCTGATCGTCGTGATCGGCGGGACCGCGCTCGACAACCACCTGTTCCTGAGCGGGACCAGCCTGCAGCAGCTGCTCTCGGGCGCGTCGATCGTGGCGCTGCTCGCGATCGGCGAGACGCTCGTGATCGTGACCCGCAACGTCGACCTCTCGATCGGCTCGATCCTGGGCCTCTCGGCGTACATGACGGGCGACATCTTCGTGCACTACCCGCACGCCTCGATCGTGCTCGTCCTGCTCGCGGGAGCGGGCCTCGGGCTCGTCTGCGGCGTGGTCAACGGCGCCATCGTCACGCTCTTCCGCGTGCCCAGCCTCGTGGTGACGCTGGGCACGCTGTACGTGATCCGCGGGATCGACGCGAGCTGGGCGGGCGGCAACCAGGTCGGCGCCTTCAGCCTGCCCGACTCGTTCAACTCGCTCGGCTACGGCAAGGTGCTCGGCGTTCCCTACCTCGGCATCGTCACGATCATCTGCGTCGGCGTCGCGACCTACGCGATGCGGACGTTCCGCCCCGGGCGCGACCTCTATGCAATCGGCTCGAACCCCGAGGCGGCGCACCTCGCGGGCATCCCGGTCCAGCGCCGCGTGTTCGCCGCGTTCGCCCTGAGCGGGCTGATCGCGGGCTTTGCCGGTGTGCTCTGGCTGTCGCTCTATGGCTCGGTCGACTCGACGGCCGGGACGGGCTACGAGTTCGAGGTCATCGCGGCGGTCGTCGTCGGCGGCGTCGCGATCTTCGGCGGCAGCGGCAGTGTGCTCGGCGCTGCGCTCGGCGCGCTGCTGCTCAACACGATCGCGAACTCGCTCGTGGTCATCAACGTCTCGTCCTACTGGGATCAGGCGTTCCAGGGCGCGCTGCTGATCCTGGCCATCGCCTTCGACCGCCTCATCAGCCTGCGGCTGGCGCCTGCCCTGCGGACACGGAGGAGTGCGCGTGCCGCCGGCTGAGGCCACGCAGTCCCGGCAGTACCTGCGCCCGCTCGTGCGCTGGGAGAGCGCGCTCGTGGTGCTGCTGCTGGCAACCATCGCGCTCGGCGATCACCTCTCGCCGGCCTTCATGCACTCGAACAACTTCTTCTACCTCGGTCTCAACGTCGGCGAGGTCGCGATCATCGCGCTGCCGCTCGCCCTGATCGTGATCACGGGCGAGATCGACCTCTCCATCGCGTCCATGCTCGGGCTCACGGGCACGATCCTGGCCGACACGACCTCGCACGGGCTCAACATCTGGGTCGCGATGGCCGTGACGCTGCTGTGCGGCGCCGCGCTCGGCCTCTTCAACGGGCTGCTCGTGACGCGTGTCGGGCTGCCGTCGCTGGCCGTGACGATCGGCACGCTCACGCTCTACCGCGGCGTGGCGCAGATCATCCTGCCGAACAGCTCGCTGGGCGGCTTCCCGACGTCGCTCACCAACATCGGCGTCGTCCCGATCCCGCACACGCAGGTGCCGTACTCGGTGGCGATCTTCGCGTTCCTCGCCGTCATCTTCGCGATCGTCCTGCATGCGACGCCCGTCGGCCGCGCGATCTTCGCGATCGGCTCCAACCAGGAGGCTGCGTACTTCTCGGGCATCCGCGTCAAGCGGATCAAGCTCTGGTTGTTCGTGTTCTCGGGGTTCTTCTGCGCCGTCGGCGGGATCCTCTACTCGCTGCGCTTCGCGAGCGCGCGCTACGACGCGGGCACGGGCCTCGAGCTGAACGCCGTGCTGATCGTGCTGCTGGGCGGGATCTCGATCTTCGGCGGGCGCGGGACGATCCTGGGCCTCGTGCTCGCGGTCTGCGTGATCGCGACGCTGCAGGACGCGCTCACGCTCGATCTGATGTCCCCGCAGGACCAGAACGTCGTGATCGGCGCGCTGCTCGTGATCAGCGTGATCCTCCCCAACACGTCGTCCATCTACAGACGCGCGCGCACCCGCATGGCGAGCGCGGCCGCGCGCCGCGCGAGCCGGCGTGTGCCCGCGCCGGAGAGCAGCGCGCCATGACGCCGGTCGCGACACAGCGCGAGCGCCCGCGGGTCGGGCTCCTCGGTATCGGCCTGGCGGCCTACTGGCCGCAGTTCGAGGGCCTGCACGAGCGCCTTCTGGGCTACCAGCGCGACGTCGAGGCACGCCTCGCGGAGCTGGGCGCCGACGTCGTCTCGGCGGGCCTCGTCGATACCGCCGAGGGCGCGCGCGAGGCCGGCGACCTGCTTGCCGCCGGTCGCGTCGACCTCGTCATGGTCTACGCCGCGACCTACGCGACCTCGGCGCAGGTGCTGCCGGCAGTGCAGGCGGCCAGGGCACCGGTCGTGATCCTCAACCTGCAGCCCGCCCGCAGCCTCGACTACGAGGCCATGACCACGGGCGAGTGGCTCGCGAACTGCTCGGCCTGCTGCGTGCCGGAGCTCGCGGGCGCATTCACGCGCGCGCGGGTCCCGTACCACACGGTCACGGGCACGCTGCTGGCGGGCGATCCCGCCTGGGAGGGCCTGCGCAGCTGGATCGAGGCGGCCGCCGCCGCGCGCGCCGCAAGACGGGCCCGCTTCGGCTTCCTCGGCCACAACTACCCGGGCATGCTCGACATGTACTCCGACTTCACGCAGATCCAGGCGCAGGTCGGCTCGCACGTCGAGATCCTCGAGATCGACGATCTCGTCGCACGGGTGGAGGGGGCGTCGGCAGACGAGATCGAGCGCAAGGGCGACGAGATCCGTGCGGCCTTCGAGCTCGCAGTCCCCGGGGCGGACCCGATCGCCGGCGAGATCGAGCCGGAGCGATTCGAGTGGTCCGCGCGCGTCGCCGTCGGGCTCGATGCCCTGGTGCGCGACTTCGCCCTCGACGGGCTGACCTACTACTACCGCGGGCTCGGCGACAACGTCAGCGAGCGGGTCGGCGCGGGCCTGATCGTGGGCAACTCGCTGCTCACGGCGCGCGGGGTGCCGACCGCCGGCGAGGGGGATCTCAAGACGAACGTCGCGATGCTCCTGCTCGACCGTCTCGGCGCGGGCGGCTCCTACACGGAGTTCTACGCGCTCGACTTCGACGAGGAATTCGTGCTCATGGGGCACGACGGACCAGGGCACGTCGCGATCGCGGACGGCCGGCCCGTGCTGCGCGCGCTCGAGCTGTTCCACGGCAAGTCGGGAGCCGGGCTCTCCGTCGAGATGAAGGTGCGCCTCGGGCCGGTCACGATCCTCGGCCTCTCGCAGACCGCCGACGGGCGCCTCAAGCTGCTCGCCGCGGAGGGCGAGTCGATCGCCGGGCCGACCTTCCGCATCGGCAACACGAACTCGCGCATCCGCTTCTCGCGCGGCCCGGCCGCGTTCATGGACGCCTGGTGCGCCGAGGGCCCGACCCACCACGTGGCGCTCGGCGTCGGCCATCGCGCGGCCGACGTCCGCCGCATCGCGGCCCTGCTCGAGCTCGAGCTGGCGGTCGTCGAATGAGCCGCCCCGCGGTCTATGCGGCGATCGACCTCGGCGCCGAGAGCGGGCGCGTGCTGTGCGGCCGGCTGGCCGGCGGCCGCGTGGAGCTGAGCGAGGCCAATCGCTTCCCCAACCGGCCCGTGCGCCTACCCGACGGTCTGCGCTGGAACCTCCTCTCGCTCTTCTCCTCCGCGCTCGATGGCCTGCGTGCCGCCTCCTCGGAGGCGACGCTGCGCAGCGTCGGCGTGGACGCGTGGGGTGTCGACTACGCGCTGCTCGACGAGCGCGGGCGGGTGCTCGGGCTGCCGTTCCATTACCGCGACGAGCGCACGGCCGGCATGGTCGAGCGCGCGCACGCTCGCGTCTCGCGCGATGAGATGTACCGCACCACCGGCATCCAGACGATGCCGATCAACACGGTCTTCCAGCTGCTCGCCGAGGAGCACGGCGAGAGTCTCTCCGCCGCCTCGCGCATCGCGCTCGTGCCCGACCTGCTGACCAGCTGGCTCAGCGGCGTCGTCGCCAACGAGGCCACCGCCGCCTCTACGACCGGCCTGCTCGATGCGCGTAGCGGGCGCTGGGCGGGCGACCTGATCGAGCGGCTCGGGCTGCCGGCGCGGATCTTCGGCGAGCTGGTCGAGCCCGGCACGGTGGTCGGGTCGCTGCTGCCGCACCTCGAGCTCGGCGACGTCCCCGTCTGCGCCGTTGCCGCCCACGACACGGCCTCCGCATTCGTGGCGGCGCCGCTGCGCGACCGCAACTCGGCGGTGCTCTCGAGCGGCACCTGGTCGCTGCTCGGCCTCGAGGTCGACGAGCCGGTGCTCGACGAGGACGCGCAGGCCTTCAACCTCTCCAACGAGCGTGGCGTCGATGGGACGACCCGGTTGCTGCGCAACGTCATGGGGCTGTGGCTGCTGCAGGAGAGCCGCCGCTCGCTCGAGCCGACCGGCTCGAGCGAGTACGAGGACCTGCTGCGCCTGGCCGAGGCGGCAAGTGACGACGTGCCGCTGTTCGATCCCGACGACGAGGATCTCCTACGACCCGGCGACATGCCGAAGCGGATCGCGAAGGCGTGTGAGCGCGCCGGCCAGCGCGCACCTGCGTCGACCGGCGAGCTCGTCCGCAGCATCCTCGTCTCGCTCGCCTGCAAGTACCGCCTCGTGCTCGAGGGTCTCGAGCGCGTGACGGGCCGGAGCATCGAGACGATCCACGTGATCGGCGGCGGGGCGCGCAACGCGGTGCTCTGTCAGATCACCGCCGACGTCCTGGGGCGGCGTGTGCTCGCCGGGCCGGTCGAGGCCACCGCGCTCGGCAACGTGCTCGTGCAGGCGCGCGCGGCCGGCGAGCTCTCCGGCCTCGACGAGATGCGAGCCGTGGCCGCTGCCTCGGCGCAGCTCGCGACCTACGAGCCGCGAGACGACGCGGCCGGCGATGACACCTACGCGCGATTCCTGCAGGCCACGGCATTGCAGGCTCACGAGAGGACGAAGACGTGACCGAGCACGCTGAACTGACGGCACGACTGCAGTCGCGCGGCGTCGACGTCGAGGCCGTGGACGCTGCGCTCCGCTCGCTCGTGATCGAGACGCCGTCGTGGGGCTACGGCGACTCGGGCACCCGCTTCGGCGTCTTCCCGCAGCCGGGCCGCCCGCGCACGGTCTTCGAGCGCGTCGACGACGCGGCCGAGGTGCATCGGCTGACCGGCACGGCCGGCGCGGTCGCGCTGCACTTCCCCTGGGACGCGGTGGACGACGTGGCGGAGCTGGCCGATCACATCTCGGCCGCCGGGCTGCGCGTGGGCGCGGTCAACCCCAACCTCTTCCAGGATCCCGACTACGTGCTCGGGTCGGTGACGAACCCCGATGCCGCCATCCGCGCGAAGGCCGAGGAGCATCTGCTCGAGTGCATCGAGATCGCCCGCGCGCTGGGCTCGACGGCGCAGTCGCTGTGGCTGGCCGATGGCACGAACTACCCGGGGCAGGACGACCTGATCGAGCGCCGCGAGCGCATGATCTCCTCGCTCGAGCGCGTCTACGCGGCGCTGCCCGGCGAGCAGGAGTACCTCGTCGAGTACAAGCTCTTCGAGCCCGCCTTCTATGCCACCGATCTCGCCGACTGGGGCTCGGCGCTGCTCGTCTGCAGGCGCCTCGGCGATCGGGCGCGGGTGCTGGTCGACATGGGCCATCACGCGCAGGGCGTGAACGTCGAGCAGATCGTCTCGATCCTCGCCTCCGAGCAGCGCCTGGGCGGCTTCCACTTCAACAACCGCAAGTACGCCGACGACGACCTCATCGTCGGCTCGGTCAACCCGTTCGAGCTGTTCCTCGTCTTCTGCGAGCTCGTGAGCCGTGGAGCGCCGCTGCCGCGCCTGACGATCGACCAGTCCCACAACATCGAGGCGAAAGTCGAGGCGATGGTCATGAGCGTCGTCAACATCCAGGACGCTTATGCGCGGGCTCTGATCGTCGACCGCGAGGCGCTGCGGGCCGCCGGTGCAGCCGGCGATGTGCTCGCGGGCCACCAGGTCCTGCTCGACGCCTACAACACGGACGTGCGTCCGCTCTGCGCCCATGCGCGCAGGGCCCTCGGAGCCGCGGATGATCCCATCGTCGCGTTGCGCGCGTCGGGGCGGTTCGCGAGGATGGCAGCCGAGCGCGGAGGCACGCCATGAGCACCACCGCCGAGCTGATCGCCTCCGCAGCCGATCTCTGGGGCTCGGACGGCCATGTGGACGATCCGCTGGACGCGCTCGTGCGCGCGTCGAACCTGCTGGGCGCGGACCGCGCGGTCTCGAACTTCGGTGGCGGCAACACGTCCGCCAAGGGCACCGCCGTCGATCACACCGGCAACGCGCGCTCCGTGATGTGGGTCAAGGGGTCGGGCAGCGACCTCGCCACGATCGGGCCGCAGGGCTTCACGGTGCTGCGCCTGCAGGAGGTGCTGCCGCTGATCGCGCGCTCGGAGATGAGCGACGAGGAGATGGTCGCGCACCTCGTCCGCTGCCAGTTCGATCCGGCGATGCCCCGTCCGTCGATCGAGACACTGCTGCACGCGTTCGTGCCGGCTGCGCACGTCCATCACACGCACCCGGATGGCATCAACATCCTCGCGGGCTCCGAGCACGGCGAGCAGCTCGTGCGCGAGTGCTTCGGCGAATCCGCAGCCTGGATCCCCTACATCCGTCCCGGGTTCGCCCTCTCCAAGCAGGTCGGCGAGGCCGTGCGGGCCACCCCCGGCCTGCGCTTGATCGTGCTCGCGAAGCACGGGCTGGTCGTCTGGGGAGACTCCGCCGAGGAGGCCTACCACGCCACGATCGACGCCATCAACACGGCGATCGCCTTCGTCAACCAGCGCACCAAGGGCGTTCGTCGCTTCGACGGCCCGGCCGCCGGGGCGCTCGACGATGCCACGCGCCATGCGCTGCTGATGGAGCTGCTGCCCGCGATCCGGGGCGCGACCTCCTCGCAGGGCCCGAAGCTGCTCTGTGTCGACGAGTCACCGCAGGCGCTCGAGTTCGTGTCCTCGCGCGCGGCGCCCGAGCTCGTCACGGTCGGCGCACCCTGCCCCGACCACCTGGTGCACACCAAGCGCGTGCCGCTGTGGATCCCGTTCGACCCCGCGGCCGACGACGCGGAGGCGCTGGCGACGCGCATCCGCGACGCCGCCGAGGACTACCGCGTGGCCTACCGGGCGTACGTCGCCGAGTACGGGCCCGACACAGCGCCGATGGACCCCGACGCCCGCGTCGTCCTCGTCCAGCACCTCGGCCTGATCGGAGTCGGCCCCACGCTGACGGCAGCGAGCCTCTCGCGCGATCTCTATCACCGGGCCATGGAGGTCATGGCGGGCGCGCACGCGCTCGACCGCTTCGTCTCGCTCACACCCGCCGAGAGCTTCGCGGTCGAGTACTGGCCGCTCGAGCTCTACAAGCTCTCGCTCGCGCCGCCGCCGCGCGAATTGCAGGGACGCGTCGCACTCGTCACGGGAGCGGCGGGCGGCATCGGCCGGGCCATCGTGGACGCCCTCGCCGCACTGGGCGCGGCCGTGATCGCCTTCGACCTGGACGGCGAGGGAGCCCAGGCCGCGATCGCCGATCTCGGCGCGGCCGGCCTCGCTGTCCAGGGCGACGTCACCAGCGAGTCCGACGTCGCCGGCGCGTTCCGCGCCACGATGGAGCGCTACGGCGGCGTGGACATCGTCGTCTCGAACGCGGGCGTCGCCACCAGTGCGCCCGTCGAGGACACGACGCTCGCCGACTGGAATCGCAGCCATGCCATCCTCGGCACCGGCTACTTCCTCGTGGCGCGCGAGGCCTTCCGGCTGCTGCGTCAGCAGGGGAGCGGCGGTTCGGTCGTCTTCGTCGCATCGAAGAACGCGCTGGTCGCGGGACGCAACGCGGCCGCGTACTCGTCGGCCAAGGCTGCCGAGTTGCACCTCGCGCGCTGCCTGGCCGAGGAGGGCGGGGCAGCCGGCATCCGCGTCAACACGGTCAACCCCGATGCGGTGCTCCAGGGCTCGGGCATCTGGGACTCCTCCTGGCGCGAGGAACGCGCCGCCAATTACGGCATCGCACCGGACGCGCTCGAGGAGCACTACCGGGCCCGCACGACGCTGGGCGTGAACATCCTGCCGGAGGACGTCGCCGCCGCGGTCGTGCACTTCGCCTCCGACCGGCGCTCCGGCAAGAGCACCGGGAACATCCTCAACGTGGACGGAGGAGTCCCCGCCGCCTACACCCGCTAGCGATGATTTCTGCAGTCGTCTCCGGTCAACACATCGGAACAGTCCATCCGAGCCCCGGGAGGAACCGTGACCGAGCTGGCCGCCAGCGCCCTACCCCCAATCGTCGACCGGCAGACCTGGCAGGCCGCGCTCGACGATCTGCGCATACGGGAGAAGGCCGCCACCCGTGAACTCGACGCCGTTGCCGCGCAACGGCGCAGACTGCCCATGGTCGAGCTCCCGGACTACACGCTGGTCGGCTCGGACGGCCCCATCCGCCTGGCCGACGTCTTCGACGGGCGCTCCCAGCTCATCGTCTACAACCACATGTGGTCCGACGGCGCGGAGTGGCAGTGCGGCGGCTGTACCGGGCTCACGTCGCAGTACGTCCGGCTGGGCTTTCTCGCCAACTACGACGCCCGGTTCGTCATCGTCACCAACGGGCCCATCGAGGAAGCGCTGGCCTACAAGGCCAGAGTCGGCAACACGATGGACTGGTACTCGTCGTCGGAAAGCTCATTCGGCGCCGACGTCGGCGCGCCGCCGGCCGCGGGCTTCGCGGTGAACGTGTTCCTCCGCGACGGAGACAAGGTCTACCGCACCTGGCACACCGACGGCCGCGGCACCGAACAGCTCAGCCACACCTTCGGGTTGATCGACATCCTGCCGTGGGGCCGCCAGGAGGAATGGCAGGATTCACCCGCCGGCTGGCCGAAGTCGCCGACCTACTCCAACTGGCTCGACTCTCCCGATGTCGCCCGGCTCTACGGCCCGAATGGAGACGCCGCAGCGAAGCGTGAGTCGTGAGGCTGAAGTGACGCCCACGAAGCCTTCGCGCAATGGTCACCTGCCGATCAACGGTCTGAGCCTCTATCACGAGGTGTACGGCGAGCTCGGCGAGTCGAAGAGTTGTCCCTTGCTCCTCATCCCCGGCTCGTTCATGTCGACGGACTCCATGAAGTCGTGGGCGTCCGCCTTCGCGGGCCGGCGCGCGGTGATCGTCTTCGATCAGCAGGGGCACGGCCGCACCCCGGACACGTCCCGCGAGATGTCACACGAACAGTTCGCCGACGATGCCGCGGCGTTGCTGCGGACGTTGGAGGTCGAGCGCGCGGATGTGATGGGCTACTCGCTCGGCGGCGGGGTCGCGCTGCAGCTCGCGCTCCGTCACCCGGCGCTCGTCAACAAGCTGGTCGCGCTGTCGGCCCCCTACCGCAAGGACGGCTGGTACCCGTCGGTGCTGGAAGCCATCGCGGGTCAAAGTGCCTCATCGTTTGCCGGTACTCCTGTCGAGGCGGCGTTCAAGGAGCACACGCCGGATGCCACGGCGTTCGAGACCTACTTCGAGAAGATGAAAGTCTTGAACACCACGGGCCAGGACATCAGCGACGCGCAGATGCGTTCGATTTCTGCGAACACCATGGTCATCGTCGGCGATGCCGACGGCGTCAAGCCGGAGCATGCGCTGGCGATGTTCAGGCTGCGCGGCGGCGGCGATGAGGAAGCAGCAGCGTCGGGGATGTTGCAGAAGGTCCCGGCCGCGCGCCTCGTGATTCTGCCGGCCATGTCGCATGTCGGCATCGCGGGGGAGTCGGCGCTACTGGCGCCGATGGTGAGCGCGTTTCTCGATGATGTGCTGCCCGCGACGCCGGATCTCTTCTAGGTCGGAGGTCGTGCCACGAGCTCCTTCTCGAACCAGTGGTGCGCGTAGGGCTCGTCGTTGAACGCGTCGACCTCGGAGTAGCCGGCCTTGCGATAGAGCGCGATCGCCTCGGCGAGTGAGCCATTCGTCTCGAGCCGGACGACCGTGGCGCCGGCCTCGCCGGCCGCCTGCTCGAGGCAGCGCAGCAGGCGGCCACCGAGCCCGAGACCGCGGGCGTCGGGCGAGACCCACATCCGCTTCAGCTCGGCGGGCTCGGAGCCGTGGAACTTGAGGGCGCCGCAGCCGACGGGCCGCGCGCGGCTGCGCGCGATGAGCAGCAAGCCGGCGGGCGGCCTCAGGTCGTCGACGGCCGCCGGAATGCTCAGTGCCGGATCGAAGCCGCTGTCGAAGCGGCGCGCGAGCTCGGCGAAGTACTGCTCGATGCACCAGCGTGCGTCGTCGGTGGCGGGATCCTCGCTCTCGATCGCGATCAGCGACGCCAGCAGGAGCCTCTCGACCTCCCGCATGGAGGTGACGAGCTGCGCGCGCCGGTGCTCGTCGAGAGGCTCGAGCATGGACATCGCCAGCTCGTCCGACATGCGATCGAGCTCGCTGCGCTCGGCCGCGCCCGCGCTGGTCAGCCGAGCGCGCCTGACGCGCCCGTCGTCCGGGGAGCTCTCGACCGCGACGAGCCCTTCGGCCTCCAGCGAGCGCAGCAACCTGCTCGCGTAGCCGGAGTCCAGGCCGAGCCGGCCGCGCACCTCGCGCACGTCGGTACCGCCTGGGCCGATCTCCCAGAGCATGCGCGAGGCACCGAGCGGCCGGCCCCGCCCGAGGTAGTGCTCGTCGAGGGCCCCCAGGCGCTCGGTCACGATCCGGTTGAAGGCGCGCACCTGCTCCACCATCGACATTCTCTGACTTTAGTCAGATAATCGCGTCTCGTCCAGCGCAGGGCGAACCTGACGTGCTGCATACTCGGCACCGTGAGCAGGCTCCGCGGCGACACCTCGGGCGCGCCTCGCGCGGTCACGCCCGAGTGGCGCGCCCGGCGTATTCTCGACCGCCTCGACACGCTCTTCGAGATCGGCATGGCAGCCGGCACCAACCGGCCCGGACTCGGGCCCGGCGAGGAGCGCGCCCACGAGCTCGTGGCCGGCTGGATGCGCGAGGCGGGCCTCCAGGTCACGCGCGATCCGGCAGGCAACCTCGTGGGCAGGCTGCCCGGCAGCGAGCCTGATCTGCCCGAGGTCTGGAGCGGATCGCATCTCGACACGCCGCCCGACGGTGGCCGCTTCGACGGGGCACTGGGTGTGCTCAGCGCGCTCGATGCCGTGGAGGCGATCGGCGCCGGAGCGGTGCCGCACCGCGGACTGGCGGTCATCGCCTTTCGGCTCGAGGAGGGGCCGCGCTTCGGCCGCGGCGTGTTCGGCAGCCGCGCGATCTGCGGACAGCTCGACCACGACGAGGGCGATCTGCGCGACGCCGATGGCATCTCGCTGGCCGAGGCGTTTGCCGCGCTCGGGCTCGGCGAGCTGCCGCGCACGGGATGGCTCGATCCGCCACCCGCGTGCTTCGTCGAGCTGCACATCGAGCAGGGCCCGACGCTCGCGGCTGCCGGCGTGCCGCTCGGCATCGTCACCTCGATCGCCGGCATGGCCGGGCTGGAGCTCACGTTCTCCGGCCACCGCGGGCATGCCGGCACCGTGCCGATGCCCCTGCGCTCGGATGCTCTCGGCGCCGCGGCGCGCTTCGTCGTCGACGCGCACGAGGTTGCTCGCTCGCTGCCCGGGGCGGTCGCGACGATCGGCCGGCTGACGGTTGCACCGGGGGCGACGAACACGATTCCCGAGCGCTGCGAGCTGTTCGCCGATCTGCGCGCGCCGGACGACGCGCGAGTCGAGGCGCTGGTCGACGGCGCGGTGGCGGCTGCACGCGCGGCAGCGATGGCTGCCGCCTGCGAGGTCACGATCGTGCCGCGCTGGCGCTACGAGGCGGTCGCGATGACCCCGGCGCCGATGGATGCGCTGCGGCGCGCGGTGGAGGCGCTCGGCGTCGAGCCGCGGGAGCTCCCGTCGGGCGCGGGGCACGACGCGGCCATCCTCGCGCTTGCCGGAGTGCCCAGCGCGATGCTGTTCGTGCGCAGTGATGCGGGCGGCGTGAGTCACGCGCCGGAGGAGTGCAGCGGCGCCGACGCCGTTGCCCTCGGCGTGCAGGCGCTGGAAGCCGCGCTGCGTGAATTGGCCGCGGCGTGATCGACTGGGATGCGCTCGCCCGGCCGTCGTTGCGCGGTCTCGTTCGCTACGACCCCGGCCTCAGCCGCGACGCCCTCAAGGCCCAGTACGGGCTGGACGAGCTCGAGCCGCTCAACTGGAACGAGGATCGCTTCGAGCCGCCGCAACGGGTGCTCGAGGCCGCCGCCGCCGAGGTCTTCAACGCCGCGCTGTATCCGGAGCGCCTGTTCGCCGACTTCCGCGCGGGCCTCGCCGGCTGGCTGGGCGTGCCGCCGGAGTGCGTGACGCCCGCGCACGGCGCGCAGGCGCTGATCTCGGCGATCGCGCACGTCTTCATCGGCCCGGGCACGCCGGTCGTCGTGCCGAATCTGACCTACGGGCTCTACGCCACCGTCTCGGCCGCGGCCGGGGGGACCGTCACCCGCGTTCCGCCGGCCGGCCTCGCGATCGATCTCGACGCGGTCGCCGAGGCGGCCAGGGCGACCGCTGCGCGCGTGGTCTGGATCTGCGATCCGAACAACCCGACGGGCACTCTCATCGAGCCTATGGCCTGGGCCGCGTTCCTCGACCGCCTGCCGCCTGATTGCATCGCCGTCGCGGACGAGGCCTACATCGACTTCGCCGATCCCGCCCTGCGCGCCGATCGCCCGCGCGACGTGCTCGCGGGTCGCGCCGTGATAGTGATCCGGTCGTTCTCCAAGATCTACGGACTGGCGGGCCTGCGCCTGGGCTACGCGATTTCGGACCCCGAGGTGGCGCGGTTGCTCGATCTCGTTCAGGAGCCGTTCAACGTCAACCGCGCGGCGCTCGCCGCGGGCCTCGCCGGAGTCTCGGATGCCGGTTTCGTCGCGCATCGCCGCGGCCAGGTCGCAGCCGCGCGCGATCTCCTGAGCAGCGAGCTCGCAGCCGCCGGACTGCGCGTGTTTCCCTCGCAATCCAACTTCGTGCTGATCGAGCTCGGTGCCGACGACGAGGTCGTCGGCGACGCGCTCATGCGCCGCGGCATCCTCATCCGCGGAGGGCGCGAGTTCGGGCTGCCCGGATTCGCGCGCGTGACCGTTGCGCCCGAGGCCGTGATGCGCCGCACGGCGGCCGAGATCGTGACGGCGGTGCGCAATGCCTGAGCTCGTCGCCGACCGCATCGTCCGGCTGCTGCAACGCGAGGGCGCCGAGGCGATCGTCGGATTCCCGGAGAACCGTCTCTTCAACTCGGCCGCTTTGGTGGGGATGCGACCGATCATCACCCGCACCGAGCGGGTCGCGGTCAACATCGCCGACGGCTTCGCGCGTGCGACCAACGGTGAGCGCTTCGTCCCCTGCGCGATGCAGTACGGCCCCGGCTCCGAGGCGGCCTTCGCCGCGGTCGCCCAGGCCTTCGGCGATCGCAGCCCGATCCTGCTGCTGCCGGGCGAGCACGACGTCGCGGTCCAGAGCTCGTCGGGCCCGGAGCTGCGCAGCGAGCTCGCCTACGCTCCGATCACGCGCTTTGCGGCCACCGTCAACGAGGCCGCGCGCGGTCCCGAGATCTTCCGCCGCGCGCTGGGCGCACTGCGTGGCCCGCGCAACGGGCCCGTGCTCGTGGCCGTCGCCAACGACGTGCTCAACGGGCCCGCGGGCGAGGCCGACTGGGATGTGAAGACGTCGCAGCCGCGCCTCACGCAGGCGAGCAGCGACGACGTGGCTGAGACCGCGCGGGCGCTGCTCGCCGCTGCGCATCCCGTGATCCTCGCGGGTCAGGGCGTGCTGTATGCCGGGGCGACGGCCGAGCTGGTGCGCCTGGCCGAGCTCACCGGCACGCCGGTGGCGACGACCCTCAACGGCAAGAGCGGGTTCCCCGAGAACCACCCGCTGTCGCTCGGCACGGCGGGCCGGACCCGTCCGGCGACCGTCGATCGCTTCCTCGAGCAGGCCGATCTCGTACTCGGCATCGGCACGAGCTTCACCCGTTCGCTCTACATCACGCCGATGCCCCCCGGGGCGACGCTCGGGCAGATCACCGATGACCGCCGCGATCTCGCGACCGGCTACGACATCGCCTTCGGCTGCGTCGGCGACGCGCGCCTGGTGCTGCTGCAGCTACTCGATGCGGTGGGCGAGGCTCGCAACGGGCAGCGCGAGACGACCGAGAGCGCGGTGGCCGACGTGCGCGGTGCGTTCATGGGCGAGTGGTTCACGCGGCTGACCTCGGAGGCCGCGCCTCTCAACCCGTATCGCGTCGTCTGGGAGCTGATGCAGCTGGTCGACCGGACGCGAACGGTCGTCACGCACGACGCCGGCCATCCGCGTGACCAGATCGTTCCCTTCTACGAGACGCTCGTTCCGCGCGGGTATCTCGGCTGGGGCAAGTCGACCCAGCTCGGCACGGGGCTCGGGCTTGCGATGGGAGCTCGCCTCGCGCGGCCCGACTGGCTGGCCGTCAACATCATGGGGGACGCCGCCTTCGGCATGGTCGGCATGGACTTCGAGACCGCCGTGCGCAGCCGTCTGCCGGTTCTCACGATCGTGCTCAACAACGGGCTCATGGGCGGCTACACGCAGTGGATGCCGGACGCCGTCTCGCGTTACGGTGCCGATCGCTTGGGCGGGCGCTACGCAGACGTCGCGCGTGCCCTCGGCGGTCACGCCGAGCGCGTCGACCGGCCGGACGAGCTGCGCGCCGCGCTGGAGCGCTGCATCGCGAGCGTGGCTGCAGGGCAGGCCGCGTTGTGCGAGGTCGCCACGCACGAGGAGCCCGCGATGGCGGGCCACACCTAGGAGGTTCCGTGGATTCGCCCGACCTGATCCCCGCCGCAGTCCGCGCGCGCGACCTCATCGGCTACGGCCGCACCCCGCCGCCCTTCTCCTGGCCCGACGACGCGCGTGTCGTCATCAACCTCGTGCTCGTGTACGAGGCGGGCTCCGAGTACTCGGTGGCCTGGGGCGACGACCGCAACGACGGCTGGGGCGAGTACGCCGACCCCGGCGTGCAGCCTCCCCAGCGCGACCCCGGCACCGAGGCGCACTACGAGTACGGCAGCCGAGCGGGCGTGTGGCGGCTCGCGCGCATCTTCGACGAGGCGAAGGTGCCGGTGACCGTGTCTGGTGCTGCCGTCGCCCTCGAGCTGAACCCTGCAGTGGCGGAATGGATGCGCGAGCACGACCACGACCTGATGGGCCACGGCTGGCGCTGGACGGAGGCCTGGACCTTCACGCGGGAGGAGGAGCGCGCCTCGATCCTGCGCGCGATCGAGACCTTCGAGCGCGTGCTCGGCAGCCGTCCGATCGGCTGGAACTCGCGCGGCTGGCCGAGCGAGAACACGCGCGGGATCCTGCAGGAGCTCGGCGGCTTCCTCTACCACTCGGAGGGCTGCGCCGACGACGTGCCCTACTACGAGAAGGCGCCCGGGGCTGCCCCGATGCTCGTGATCCCGTACTCGAAGACCTACAACGACTCGCGCTTCCTGATGAACCCGGGCTTCGCGAGCCCGCGCGATTTCCTCGAGACGCTGCAGATGGGCCTCGACGAGCTCGTGCGCGAGAGCGAGCAACGCCGCACGATGATGACCGTCGCCGTGCACGAGCGGTGGAGCGGCCAGGCCGCGCGCGCAGCAGTGCTGCGTCAGTTCATCGAATACGCGGCGGGCATCGACAGCGTGCGCTTCATGCGCCGTTGCGACATCGCGAGCTGGTGGCTCGACAAGCACCCGCCGGCGTGAGACTCGGCTTCGTCGGGGCGGGTGCGATCACCGAGCACCACCTTGCGATCCTCGGTGAGCAGCCCGACGTCGAGGTGGCAGCCGTCTGCGACATCGACGGCGAGCGCGCGCAGGCCGTGGCGCGGCGCGCGGGGGCGAGCGCGTTCACCCGCTGGGAGGAGATGCTCGCGGCCGGCGGCCTCGACGCGCTGTTCGTGTGTACGCCGCCGATGCACCATGCGGCGCCGGCGATCGCAGCGTTCGAGCGGGGCCTCGCGGTCTACCTCGAGAAGCCGCTCGCCCGTTCCCTGGCCGACGGCGAGGCGATCGTCGCGGCCTGGCAGCGCAGCGGCGCGGTCTGCGCGGTGGGCTATCAGTGGCGGTCACTGGACGTGGTGCTCCAACTGCGGGCGCTGCTGGGCAAGGCGCAACCGGGCCTGCTCGTCAGCCGGAGCTTCGGACCGACCGAAGGCGCGCGCCGCGACCTCGAGCAGGGCGCGGGATGGTTTGCCGACCCGGTCGCCAGCGGCGGTCTGCTGTTCGAGCTCGCGAGCCACGACATCGACCTCCAGATCGCGCTGGCCGGTCCGGTCGAGTCGGTGCAGGCGACCGCCGGCAGTGGTCTGCTCGCGCTCGCCGATCGGCCGCCGAGCCGGCTGGACGACGCCGTTTCCGTGCTCCTGCGCTTCGCCGGCGGAGGCCTCGGCGCGTGCCACGTCGCCTGGAGCACGGAGCAATCCCCGCCGCTCTACGCACTCGACGTCCAGGCCGCAGACGCGGCCCTTCAGCTCGTGCTGGACCCAGCCTTCGCACTGAGCGGCCATGCCCGCGGCGCAGAGGTGTCCGTGCTCGGCACCGAACACCCGCGCGTCTCGACGGTCACCCGCTTCCTTGACGCGGCGCGCAGCGGCGATCCCACCGCAGTGCCGTGCAGCCCAGCCGATGCGCTCATGACCCTGCGAGCCCTACTCGCCTGCGAACAGGCAATCGAAACCGGCGAGCGCGTCTCGGTCTAGAGCTTTCCCTCGGGGTCGCTTCACTCGGGGTCTGGCACGGCCAGGCGGGGCCTGACCCCACCTGGCGGAGCCTGACCCTCACCTGGTCACGAGACCTCCGAGCCTCTAGGCATGCGAAAAAGCCGACCGCGTACGACGTCGAGCGAGACCGAGGCGGCCGAGCGAACGAAGCATCTCGATGCTCGAGAAGGGCGTGGTTGAGCCAATCGCCACCCTGGGGTCAGGC